>OBLG01000144.1_pt1 | contig 91567 bp, 87 predicted proteins | sample 1517451 | NCBI WGS metagenome assembly OBLG01 (sample SAMN04571694, study PRJEB22368) | human gut metagenome | biome: human gut; material: stool | host: Homo sapiens | place: Luxembourg | collected 2012-06-29
AACATTTCCACTCAAGGGGAGGCTTTCCTCTTTTATTGTTTCTGGAAAAATTCCCTACCGAGTAAAATTTTACACTAAGGTTTCATTCCCGCTGAAGAATTTTCTAAAAGATGAAGGTATCATTTTCGGGCTTTACCTTTTTATTATGGAAAGGCACCACCAGCGGCATGTCGTTCTCAGCCTTCAGGTCTTCCATTTCCTGCCAGGTGAGGTGGTTGGGCCAGAGGGCAAATTTAGCTCTTCCTGTCTGGAAGAAGCAGCGGGCTTTTCCGTAACCGTGAATGCTTCCGGTGAGGAGGACTCCCATATCAGGATGGTCCAAAATCAGCTGACGGCTGGAGGCTCTGGAAAGCTGGGCGTCGGTGAGGAAATAGATATTTCCTTTTTCAATGGTTTCGTTATCCCAGCGCTGGAAGATGGAAAAGGGAAGTTCCGTGATTTCATCATGGACGAAATATTTCCTGTGACCAAGATGGAGCCACTCATCGTACAGTTTGGGCGACATATAAATCCCATGGTCCCTGCCGAAGGTCTCATGGAAAAGGATCCCCATGGAAAGGCCCCTTCCATAATGGGGCACCGGCAGGAGAAGGGGCGCGCCGTCCTTCATGAGGGAGGAAGCGGTTTCTGCCACCTGTCTTCTAAGGTCCCTCCCCCTATCCATCCTGCTGTAGGCGGCGTCAATGACTGCCATGTCGGCGTGAATACCCCGCACGGCGTCGCAGCGGTAGAAAGTATCATTTTCCCGATAATCGCCGGAGAAGAAAAGGCTTCTTCCTTCTACAAAAATATGAAACCACACGGCGCCGGCGCAGTGGCCTGTACGTCCCCATTTCACCCGAAATCCCGGCTCCAGTTCCAGTTCCGGCGCCGTGGAGTCCAGAATCATGGTATTCCAGGGTTTATAGTGAAGCTGGCGGTAGGTCTGGTTAGACATGAGCACCGGCCCTTCAAATCCCTGTTTCACCAGGTACTCAATGGCCCCGGTGTGATCCCTGTGGGAATGGGTAATGAAGAGGTACTCTGCCTTATGAATCTGCTCCGGTGTCAGGTCCGGTATCCGGTCCAGCCCGTCGGTAGAGGTCCCTGCATCCACTATAAAAGCGTGGCGGTCTCCCTCCACGTAGAAACAATTTCTTCCTTCATCACCGCATCCACCTGCTATAAAAAGCTGCATATCCACATCTCCATCAGGGCTCCTTCGCGGGCCCTTCCAATTTTGATTTCGCAGGCCTTTACCATGGGCCAGTGGCCGGATATTTCCTACAAAACCGTACTTTCGTATCATTAAGACAAATAAAAGGAGCCTTGCAGCATGGTAAGGCTCCTTTGCTTTGTATTTTATTAATACTATTATATAATTTTTATTTACCTTTGTAAAGGCAGAGACATCGGGGAAATGCCGGTTCCCGGGACCCCTTTGTCTTTAATAAGAAGTTTTGGATACGCGGTAAAGAGCGATGTAAATATCCTCTGCTTCGTCTGCCGGTTCATTGGGATTGCCGGGATAAGACACGGCTTTGCCATCGGGAGTATAGGCGCCTTCCAGCTTGTTCAGGATACGGTACTTGATTTTCTGCCCCAGCTGGTCTGCTCCCACTGCCGTATCATACCGGAGGATATAGTCCACCATGCGGTAATTTCCATAATCCGGCCAGGTGAGGGGATCCTTGTAAATTTCCGCATACAGGGTGGCCCGGATGACCGGAAGCTCACCGGCGGAAACGGGATCCCGCTCAATGGTGTCGGCATCGGCGTAGATCCTCTCGTCGTCAGAGGTATACACCACCACATACTTATCATAGTCATTCATCAGCTTTTCCGACGAAGGCAGTTTGTCAGCCGCCATGGATACGCCGGGAATCAGGGCACAGGCAAGAGCCAGCGCTGCCAGTTCTTTTTTCATGGGAAATCCTCCTTTTGAATAAGAGTCATTTTTACTAATCCTATTATACCCTATGAATCGGGCCTATGGCAAAAGGGGAAATCGTTATATTGTTAATTATTGTTATTTTATTTTGGAAATATGCTTGACAATAATAGTAAACCGTTGTATCATAGAATCGTAAACAAAAAGGAAATCACCATTGGCCGTGGTGGTTCCACTCATTGTTACCAATCTTTCTCAACAATCCAACGTCTCCAAAAAAGCCTCCCGCAGGGGAGGCTTTAGACGTGTATGGGAGATGAGTGAGCCAGTGGGCTAGTGAGCTAGTGTGAGCTGGTGATCCGGTGAGACAGCTTTCCGCTATCTGCTGTCCGCCGACTGGCATTTAACGGCCTATGTATCACTAGCGGCAAGTACCAAGATTCTTTGGCTGACCGACCCCGAATGACGAGTCCGGCCGGAAAGGATACACGTAACGTTTGGCTCCTTCCCGCCGACTGGCATTTAAGGAAGCACTGATTAATTCATAGAGTTTTCTTTTATAAGAATTTTTATGCACTGTTTCGTCATGGGCTTCCTTAAATAGCTCGCTATTCGCGTCAGCCCATTCCTCGCATTGCATAAAAATTCAAGAATAAAAACAAACAATGATTTAATCAGCGCTTCCTTAACGACTGCTGTGCCACTAACGTCATGCACCGAGATTCTTCGCCTGCAGCTCAGAATGACGATCCCGCGGGAAAGGGAACGCGAATCAGCCGCGCAGCGGCTGTCACCCCTTCCCCTCTGAACCTTTTTCTATACTATTACTTCAATTCTGCCGTGCAGTGAGGGCAGCGGGTGGCATCGTCGGCAATCACTTCTTTGCAGTAAGGGCATTTTCTCGGTTCTTTGGCCGGTGCCTTCGGGAAGAAACGGTTGATCTGCTTGACTACGATGAAAATAGCGAAGGCCACAATGAGGAAGTCGATGACATTGTTCAGGAACTGGCCATAGGCAATGACAGGGATTCCCATTTCCTTGGCTTCAGCCATGGTAGAAACAGGCACTCTGGACAGAGGCAGGAAGAGATTGGAAAAATCAATGCCTCCCAGAATGTATCCCAGAGGCGGCATGATAATGTCGCTCACCAGGGAGGAAACAATCTTCCCGAAAGCGGCCCCGATGACAACGCCGACTGCCATATCCACCACATTGCCGCGAAGGGCAAAATCTTTAAATTCTTTAAGCATGCTCATGAAACAGGAGCTCCTTTCCCACGACGAGAATACGTTAAAATATTTATCTCACTATATCACAGTTTCCACAAGGAGTACAACAGGATTTTACAGGGAATTTTTCCCATGTCCCGCCGCTTTTATAATAATGACTATTAGTCATATCTAATCAAATGCTTATGCTGTTTTCTCAAGAATCTTTCTCGTCTTCCTTAAAAGCGTTATAATAAGGGTGAACCAAAAGAAGGATTCCGGGCAGGGATACATATAATTGTAAAAGATACCTGTACCAGAATCGTTCCAAACAGAATAAAGGCCGGCCCTGATGCCGGGAAGCAGGCAGGCGGCCGGCATCTTTCGTAAAAAGGAGGAGATTTTTATGTTCCGTTTTACACTGCCAAGAGATATCTATGCAGGTTATGGTGCCATTGAGAAACTAGCTGTGCTGAAGGGCCATAAGAGAGCCTTCATCTGTACCGGCGGCCATTCCATGCGCCGGGGCGGTTTCCTGCAGAAAGCAGAAAAGGTACTGAAGGATAATGGCATGGAAACCCGCATTATGGAAGGCATTGCGCCGGATCCCTCCATCGAGGCTGTCAGGGAAGGTGCCAAAGCTATGAGTGAATTCCAGCCTGATGTGATTGTAGCCATCGGCGGCGGCTCTCCTATTGATGCGGCCAAAGCCATGTGGGTTTTCTATGAACATCCGGAGCTTACCTTCGACGATGTGAAGAAACCCTTCTCTTTGCCGCCCCTCCGGCAGAAGGCCATTTTCGTGGCCATTCCTTCCACCTCCGGTACCGCTACGGAAGTCACTTCCTTCTCGGTAATTACGGACTATAGTACGGGCATCAAGTATCCCCTGGCCGATTTCAACCTGACGCCGGACCTGGCCATTCTTGACCTGGATATTCCGCTCACCATGCCGCCCAAGCTCACTGCCCACACCGGCATGGATGCCCTCACCCATGCCACAGAAGCCTATGTTTCCACCTGTGCCAACGGATTCACCGATCCTTTGGCCAAACAGGCAGTTTCCGACATTTTTGACAGTATACTGGAATCCTATCACGGCGATAAGGAAGCCCGGGGTAAAATGCACATCGCCCAGTGTCTGGCCGGCATGGCCTTCTCCAATGGCCTTCTGGGTATCACCCACTCCCTGGCCCATAAGATCGGCGCTGTGTTCCATATTCCCCACGGCTGCGCCAACGCCATCCTCCTGCCCTATGTGATTCAGTACAACAAGAAGGCCTGCATGAGCCGCTATGCCGACCTGGCACGCATTGTGGGACTGCCCGGCCACACCGATGCCCAGCTGGTTCTGTCCTATGAAGATGCCATCCGGCACCTGGATCGCATGATGGACATTCCTCTTTCCCTCAAAGATTACGGTGTTCCGGAAGAGCTGTACCTGGAAAAGAAGGACGCCATCGCTCACAATGCCGTTCTGGACGCCTGCACCCCGGAAAACCCGCGGAAAGTGGATGATGAAACCATGGGCCGTATCCTGGAATGCGCTTACTACGGAAAACCAGTCACGTTCTGAGAATATCTCACAATAAAAAGGGCTGTGAAAAAATGATTTCCATTTTTTCACAGCCCTTTTTTGGTGCGAGCGAAGGGACTCGAACCCTTATGCACAAAGCGCAGGATCCTAAATCCTGTGCGTCTACCAGTTCCGCCACGCTCGCATGAATAGTTTTATTATATAAGAGAACTCCGCCAGGGTCAAGAAATTCCAGCTCCCCCGAAAAGGGTATAGAAAAACAGTTCCCTAAATTGGAGGAGGATGATTGAAAATATCTTTCTGGTGGGGAACTGTTTTTGACGAACAAAGAGAGGCAGGATTTCCTGCATCTCTATTGTACACCTTTTTTGAGAAAATTTATCAAAATTTATGATAGTCATTTTCTATAAAGAGGTATAAATTTTTTGTCATCATGAGGGCCGCAGCTTTGACGCAGACGGGGAAAAAGTTCTGCGAAACGATCCTCACCGCCCATGGCCTTCACACGGTAATATCTCCTACCACGTCAGAGAGCGTAAAGGATGCCAGCTTGTCTTCCATGGCTTTCTGCACTTCTGCCAGTTTTCCATCCAGCGCATGGTGGATATCCCTTCCCACGGGACATCGGGGATTGGGATGCTCATGGAAGTGGAAGAGACCTTCTTCTTTCAAATTTTCCGCAGCCTCATAGACATCAAGGAGGGTAATATCCTTTGGTTCTCTGGCCAGAAAGGTGCCGCCGGTGCCGCGGTGCACTGTAATCATACCGGCCCCCTTCAGGCGGGAAAGGAGTCGGCGGATGATGACCGGATTCACCTCGATGCTGCCGGCCAGCACGTCGCTGGTAATCTTTTCCTTATGCTGGTAAAGGGCTATATAGGAAAGCATGTGAATGGCAATGGTAAATTGACTGGAAACCTGCATGGTACCTCCTTCATTTCAATGCATCTGATACTGTTATCATAGCAGATTGCGGAAATAAAAGTAAGGCGGGCATGGCCCGCCTTATCAGTCTTCCAGAAAAGGAATCAGTGAAGAACTGCAAATCCGCCGGTCCAGGAAATCTTCTTTCCTGCTGCCAGGGAAATCTGCAGGAATCCCAGCGCTTCCATTTCACGAGCCCGCTTCAGGGAGCCTGCATCCATGACGGAAAGTCCGCTTCCTTCCAGGGCCTGGGCCAGTTTCTTTTTAGCATCTGCAGAGTCAGAAGCTGCCAGTACCACCGTCGGTTCCTTCTCTCCCACCTTTCCTGCCGCGAGCACGCCGGCGAAGGTGGTATTGAAGGCCTTGACCACCAGTGCTTCCGGTACCTTTTTCTGAATTTCAGCGGCTGCAGAGGAATCTGCCGGCACCGCCAGACCGTCGAAGGTATCAAAGTTCACGGGATTTGTAATATCCACCACCACTTTGCCTGCCAGTTCCTCTTTATGGGCAGAAAGGATGCTGTCCACGGCGCCGTAGGGAACGGCCAGTACCACCATGTCTCCCAGGGCCCCTTTGAAATCGCGGCCTCCATAGGTGACCTTCTGTCCTGCCTTTTCAAAATTGCCGCCAATGGCCTTTCCCATATTGCCTTTGCCAAAAATTGTGATTTCCATTTGTATTCCTTCTTTCTATCAATGAAGAATGATTCTGTTCATTCTGTACAAAATATGTAACTTCTTGTGTTACATTTAATATAACAGACTTCCTTACATCTGTCAATCACTATATCGAAATTTTTTCATATTTATTTTTTGCAGGCAAAAAGGGCTGTGAAAAAATAGTTGCCATTTTTTCACAGCCCCTTTGAGCCATTTCATTATTTTTCCTTCGGAACCATATCTTCCGCCCGAAGGGTGCCTTTCTTCCGCCGGTCTGCAAATTCAGCGGTAGCAGTGAAGAGGACATCACTGGAGCTGTTCAGCGCCGTTTCGCAGGCATCTTCCAGTACGGAAATAATAAATCCTACTGCCACCACCTGCATGGAAATATCGTTGCCAATGCCGAAGGAAGCACAGGCCACCGGAATAAGGAGGAGGGATCCCCCTGCCACACCGGAGGTGCCGCAGGCGCCGATGGAGGAAACGATGCAGAGCAGGAAGGCTGTAGGCAGGTCGATGGCAAGCCCCAGCGTATGGGCGGCTGCCAGAGCCAGCACGGAAATGGTAATGGAGGCACCGGCCATGTTGATGGTGGCCCCCAGGGGAATGGAAATGGTGTAGGTGTCAGGATTGAGCCCCAGCCTTTTGCAGAGAGACAGATTCACCGGAATATTGGCAGCGGAAGATCTGGTAAAGAAAGCATATACGCCGCTGTCTTTCACCGTGGCCCACACCAGGGGATAAGGATTCTTACGGGTCTTCAGATACACAATGAAAGGATTCATGACAAAAGCCACCAGGCCATAGGAAACGATGAGCACTCCCAGAAGCTGGGCATACCCCAGGAGCGCGGAAAGACCGGCGGTTCCCACGGAATCGGCTACCAGTCCCATAATCCCCAGAGGTGCGAAGTGAATGACCCAGCTGACCATTTTCGTAATGGCGCCGGCCAGATCATTGAGGCAGTTTCTTGTCGCTTCACCGGCAGTGCTGCGAAGGGCAATGCCAAGAATCACCGCCCAGGCCAGGATACCGATGTAATTGGCATGCATAAGGGCCGATACGGGATTATCCACCACGCTCAGAATGAGGGAATGAAGGACTTCCACAATGCCGCTGGGCGGTGCCAGCTTCGCATCCGGTGCCACCGTCAGATTCAGGGTCGTAGGGAAAAGGAACGACATGCCCACCCCTACCAGGGATGCGCAGAAGGTGGCAATCATGTAAAGCTCGATAATCGGCTGAATGCTGTTTTCTGCATTCTCCTTCTTCTGGGCCATGGCATTCATCACAAGGAAGAACACCAGAATCGGCGCTACCCCTTTCAGGGCCTTCACGAACAAATCGCCGAAAATCTTCACCACCGGAATCACCGGCTGGAAAAACAGGGCTATCACGATACCAATCACAAGACCTATGGCGATCTGCTTAATCAGCGCCACTCCGGTCACCCATTTTTTTATTGTTGTAAGCAAAATAAACCTCCTCTATCCCAATAACATAAAACTTCTGTCCTTCCCGCAGACAGAAGGAGCAGCCCTGCTACCCATAAAAAAGAAAGAACCCCCCTGGACAGGCATTCTTTCCTTGAACTTTTATAGTATACAGCACCGGCCCGTATCTTGCAATCAGTTTATTCTTGAATGATATTTTAGCATAGCTATGCAGGAGATGAAACAGAATTTAAAGGCCTTCCTTTCACTTGGATGCCTCTTCAAAATGCCAATAAAAAAACTCCCCGAAGGGAGTCTTCTTATTTCCTTATTCCTCATCTTCCGGAAGTTCTGCGTTGGTGTACACTTCCTGTACATCATCCAGGTCTTCCAGTTCAGCGGTCAGGTGAGCCATGGTCTGGGCTGCATCGCCTTCCAGCTTTACATAGTTATCAGGCACCATAGCCACTTCGGAGGCCTCTACCGGGATGCCTTCTTTTTCAAGGGCATCGGATACGGTAAGGAATTCTTCCGGAGTTGTGGAGATTTCATAGCTGTCTTCATTGGAGGATACATCTTCCGCACCGGCATCAAGGGCAACCATCATGACCGTGTCTTCATCAGCTGCATCCTTGCTCACAATGATGGAGCCTTTTTTCTTGAACATCCAGGATACGCATCCCGGGGTGCCTACGGAACCGCCGTGATGGGTGAAGGCATGACGGATATCTGCTGCCGCCCTGTTTCGGTTGTCGGTGTTGCATTCGACAATGACTGCTGCACCGCCGGGGCCGTAGCCTTCATAGGTCACTTCATCGAAGCCTGCGCCGCTGGCAGCACCTACGCCTTTGGCGATAGCTCTCTGAATGTTTTCCTTAGGCACATTGTTCTGCTTTGCCTTGGTGAGGGCCAGCTTCAGACGCATGTTGCCTACAGGATCACCGCCGCCCATGCGGGCTGCAATGGTGATTTCTTTGGAAATTTTCGTGGTAATTCTAGCGCGGATGGCATCGGTTTTGCCTTTTTTACGCTTAATGTTTTCCCACTTGGAATGTCCGGACATAGTAAATTATTCCTCCTTTTTATTCCACCAGGGTTCGCCCAGAAGGCGGTCGAGGATAATGGCCACGGCGCTTCTCACACAGAGGTGATTGTAAGTGCCGGCGCCATAAATCGGTTCCACAATGTAATCAAATTTTTTCATCATTTCCTTGGTCATGCCAAAGCCTGTACCGAAGAGAATGAAGATGGGAGTATCCTCGTCGTGGATTTTCCTTCGCATGGCTGCGTAGGAGATAGTATTAGGATACACCCTGGCGTCGGTGGTGACAATAGCCGGTTTTCTGCCGGTTTCTTTTTCAATCCATGAAATCGCATCTTCCAGTGTGGGAACCAGTTCGGTTTCTTCAAAGGCTTCCTTGCGATTGGCATTGTAGTGTACGCCGCCGCCGGTTTTCCAGTGATTCATAATGCGAAGGGCCATTTCACGCTGTGCTTCCACAGGATGCACGATGAAATATTTCTTCACGTCGTAGGTTTTTGCCGTTCTGGCAATGTCATGGAGGTCGTAGTTGGTCAGTGCCGTAGTGACGACTTCCATGTGCTTGTTGTAAATAGGATAGTGGATGAGACCTATGTATACAGGTGCCATAGTCACTCCTCCTTTTCTTCCCTGAGGAAATGCTGATTAAATCAGTGTCTGCTTTTATCTTATGAAAGCGAACTCTAGGAATGAATCAGTTCTTCCTTAATTTCCGCCATGAGTTTTCTGTCTTCTTTGGAGAGCTCCTGCCCTTCCAGAAGGTCCGGGCGGTATGCCATGGTGCGGCGGAGGGCTTCTTTCCTTCTCCACCGGGCGATGTTGGCATGGTGGCCGGACAAAAGAACGTCCGGTACTTTCCATCCGTTGTATTCCGCCGGTTTGGTGTACTGGGGATATTCCAGGATGGGCTCGTAGAAGGAATCCGTGGCTGCGCTGCCTGCATCTCCCAGAACGCCGGGCACCATGCGGGCTACTGCATCGCTGATGACCATGGCTCCCAGTTCGCCGCCGGTAAGCACGTAGTCGCCGATAGAAATGAGTTCATCTGCCAGATGTTCCTCTACCCGGTGGTCCACGCCTTCATAATGACCGCAGATGAGCACCAGGTGGTCGTAGTCCCGCTGAAGTTCCTTGGCTTTGTCCTGGTTAAAGGTCTTTCCTGCCGGTGACAGGAAGATGACCCGGTCCCGGGGGCCTTTTTCGGGGAGCACATGATGGCAGGCATCAAAAAGCGGCTGGCACATCATCAGCATGCCTGCCCCGCCGCCGTAAATGGTGTCGTCCACCTGTCTGTGGCGGCTTTTGGTAAAGTCTCTGGGATTGGTCACAGCCATTTCTATAAGTCCCGCTTCCAGGGCCCGTTTGATCATGCTCTGGTGAAAGAATGCTTCCACGAATTCCGGAAACAGGGATAATATATCAATTTTCAAGTTGACAGCCTCACAGCGGCTTTCCGCCGCCTGTCTCCTTCCGATAGGGAAGGGGCAGCCGGCACACAGGGTTAAACTATTCCCACTCCGGCAGGCGCACCGTCATACGTCCTGCCTCGACATCAATGGAGAGAACGCATGACGGTATGGCCGGAATCAGGATTTCCTTTCCTTCCGGTGTGCTGATGGAGTACACATTGTTGGCTCCGGTTTCTATGATTTCCTTCACAGTCCCCACAGCCTTTCCGTCTTCCGTCACTACCTGAAGCCCTATGAGCTGGAAGTAGTAGTAGGACCCTTCTTCCCTTTTGGGGAGTTCCGAGAAAGGAACTTCCACCACTTTGGAAATCAGGGTTTCTGCCATGTTCCTGTCATCCACCCCTTCCACATGAAGGATGTACACATTCTTGTGGGGACGGGCGGAAAGGAGATGGCAGGGTTTCCCTCCGATATAGATGGTTTTGAGCTTTTTAAAAATCTCCGGCCTGTCCGTATCGGGAAGAATACGCAAATCACCCCGCACACCATGCGGGGCTACGATTCGGCCGACGATTATCATTTCATCGGGTTTCATATCAGTTGCGGAAAGCGATGATCTTTCCATCTTCCACCAGGATCTCGCCGCCGGTTAAGGCGTTCATGTCATCCCCCACATGGACGGTGACGATCCGGTTCATGGGCTGACGGTTCAGTTCAGCACCGATAGCCAGCTTTTCCAGGTGTTCCTTGTCAGCATTCAGCTTATCCTTCACCTGCTGCATACGGGCTTTCTGGGCTTCGTACTGAGCGCGGAGAGGAGCGACGGCCTGAATGTTGATTTTGGCCTGTTCAGCCAGTTTGCCATTCGCTTCGAATTCAAGCTGCGCCATATCGTGTTCGACACGGCTGATATTCTGCCCGATTTCATTGAGCAGCGTGGTCTTTAATGTCTCGGTGAGCTTGGATTTCACAGCTACCGGAACAAGAATCTGCATTTCTTCCATTAAGGCACCTCTCAAATAATATCCACAGCTACCTTGCGGTTTTCACGCAGGGCACCTGCTTTGACAACGGTGCGGATTGCATTGGCAATGCGGCCTTTTCTGCCGATGACCTTGCCCATGTCTTCCGGGGCAACATGGACCTGATAAATCTCCAGGCTGCCCTTTTCGACTACGGTAATGGAGACGGCATCAGGGTTCTTTACCAGAGCCTTGACAAGTGTTTCCACTAATTCTTTCATACGCGGCCCCCATTATTTCTTTGCTTCTGCAAACTTAGCAAGGATGCCATTCTTTCTGAGAATAGAACGAACGGTGTCGGTCGGCTGTGCGCCTTTTCCAAGCCAGGAAAGAACCTTTTCTTCATCAATCTTTACCGGAGCGTCCAGTTTTGCAGGGTCGTACCAGCCGATGGTATCAGCAGGAGCGCCGTTTCTTGCTTCTCTGGAGTCGATAACTACGATACGGTAGAAAGGATTCTTCTTAGCACCCATACGGGTCAAACGAATTTTTAACATGAAATTCACCTCCTTGAATTGGTCTCGATTATTTATGGAACATCCCGGGGAAACCGGACAGATTTCCCAACTTGGATGGATTCATCTTCTTGCCCCTCATCTTCTTCATGGTCTTCTGCATTTCAGCAAACTGCTTCATCATGCGGTTCACATCCTGAATCTTTACGCCGGCACCGTTAGCAATGCGCTTCCGGCGGCTGCCGTTCAGGATTTTCACATTGGCCCTTTCTGCAGGGGTCATGGAGAGGATGATTGCCTCGATATGCTTGACTTCCTTACCGTCCAGGTCGATGTCCTTCAGCTGATCCTTGAACTTGCCCATGCCCGGGAGCATGCCCAGGATGGACTGGAAGGAGCCAAGCTTCCTCACCTGTTTCAGCTGCCGCAGGAAATCATCCAGGGTAAATTCGCCCTTTCGAATCTTTCCTGCCGCATCCTTCAGGGATTCGGCATCCATATTTCTCTGGGCTGTTTCAATCAATGTTTCCAGATCGCCCAGATCCAGGATACGGCCGGCCATGCGGTCCGGATGGAAATCTTCCAGCCCGCCGTCCAGTTTTTCGGAAACGCCAATCATTTTGATGGGCTTACCGGTGACAGTCTTGATGGAAAGAGCTGCACCGCCTCTGGCATCGCCGTCCATCTTTGTCAGGATGGTCCCGTCGATGCCAAGGTTTTCATCAAAAGCCTTGGCTGTAGTTACTGCATCCTGGCCGGTCATGGAGTCCAGTACCAGCAGGATTTCCTGGGGATGCACCTCAGCCTTGATATTCCGAAGCTCCGCCATGAGCTTCTCATCAATAGTCAGACGGCCGGCAGTATCCAGAATGACGATATCCCGGTTATAGGACCTGGCCGTATCCACGGCGTAGGACGCAATGTGTACAGGGTCCACATTCGGCGGCATACGGTACACCGGTACATCGGTCTGCTGCCCCAGCACTTCCAGCTGCTTGATAGCGGCAGGACGGTACACGTCGCAGGCTGCCAGAAGCGGCCGGTGTCCTTTTTTCTTAAACATAAGCGCCAGCTTACCGGCGGTGGTGGTCTTGCCGGCCCCCTGGAGACCTACCAGCATGATCACCGTCATGCCGGTGGATGAAAGGGTAATCTTGCTCTGGGTGCCGCCCAAAAGTTCCGTGAGCTCATCCCGCACGATCTTAATGACCGTCTGGTCCGGTTTCAGACTGCCGAAGACCTCTTCCCCCATGGCTTTTTCACGAACATGGGCGATGAAATCCTTAGCCACCTTGAAATTGACATCCGCTTCCAGAAGAGCCCTTCTGACCTCCCGGAGAGCGCCGTCAATATCACTTTCAGAAAGCTTGCCTTTCCCCCGCAGATCTTTAAATGCAGACTGCAGCTTATCTCCTAAACTTTCAAATGGCATAAGGTCACCTTCAATCCCATAAACAGTCAATCAGTACACGAGCTCTGGTATGATACTGATCCGGAATCAATTCCATGAGCTCCCTGGCCGCCCTCTCCTTATCCCCTCTCATGGAAACAAGATGAAGAGCGGACTCATAAGTCATAAGCTGTTCCTCCCCGTGGCGCATGGCATCATGCACCGCCTGCCGGGAAATATGAAAATGCTCCGCAATCTCTGCCAGCGTCAGATTCTCATTATAGTATAAATCAAGACAATCCCGCTGGCGGTCTGTAAGGAGGGCCCCGTACTTATCCAGAAGCTCTCCTTTTTCTACAATATTTTCTATCGACATAGTATCACCACAACGTGAACCATTATACAGGAAGAAAGGAGACTTGTCAAGGAGATTTGCTTTACACAGGATGGGGTGCCCTGCGCCCCACAGGTTCAGAGGGTTCCCTGCAATTTTTTGTCCCCCCGCTTGCGGTGGCAAGGGAACTGGATTCGCAGGGAACCGTAGGCGACTGAGAATCCAGTGACACGCTTCCCAGCGGGGCGGGAAGGTGGTGCCGTAGGCACCAAAGGGGGCTGAGGGTTCTTAAGGTTCGTAAGTTTGACGGGCCTGCGGCCCGAAGGTTGTGGTATCGCCCTTGCGGTGCACAGCGAACACATTTTGCACTAGCGAACTGGATTTGTAAGGGAGCATCAGCGACCTGAAAATCCAGTGAGTCAGTGACAACAGAGGGTGAAGGAGCGCTAGCGACGCGCAAAATGTAGTGAGTCGTTTCCCCTTTAGGGGGCGATGATTATAAAGTCAGCGTTACGGGACTTGCTTTTGTGTCTTCCGTGCTGCGTGACGAAAAGCCAAGGCCTCCTTCCTTTGAAGGGCAGAAGCCCTGCAGAGGATTTCTGAGCCGGGCTAATATATGAGCATAGCCTGCACATAATGCGCACACCGTAATGCCTGGCCACAGGCGGCGGAAAGCCGGAAACCGACAGCCGGAAACCGGAAGCCAACAGCCTCCCAGCGTCTGACTATCTGACATCTGATTGTCTCAATACCTTCCCCCTCTGTCTCCCATCCACTATAATAAGTATATAAAATAAGAAAAGAGGTTATACCATGAAGAAACCTGTACTTGCTCTCACCCTCTGCGCCCTGATTTCCACAGGCTCCGTGTTTGCTGCCCAACCGCCAAGAGATAATTTCTACTGGCTGGGGCAGATTAATAAAGCCTCCGATGTCATCAATACCGACGAAGGCCTTCTTACGCCCGAAGAGGGCCATGCCTTTGCCAAAGGCATCGACAAGGTCCTCCGGGATGGAAACCTGCCCGGTGCGGCAAGGCCCCATAATGTGATTACCTTTGAGCCCTATCTCATCAAAGCTGCAGGCCCCGATGTCACGAAAATCCACGCCGGCCGCTCTTCCCAGGACATGCTCACCACCGTAGGCATTATGGAACAGCGGGAACACCTTCTCACTATGGCGAAAAAGCTGAACCGGGTGCAGGAAGACTTCATCCGTCTGGCAGAAGAAAATAAGAATACCCTCATCCCCAACTACACCAATGGCGTAGCCGCCCAGCCCAACAGCCTGGCCCACTATTTCATCGCCTATGCCAACGCCTATGGCCGTGACATGCAGCGGGTGCGGGAATATTACAAACGCCTCAACCGTTCTCCCATGGGAAGCACCGTGCTGAACGGTACCGGCTGGCCGCTGGACAGAGACCGCATGGCAGAATACCTTGGATTTGACACCATCGCCTACAACACCTACGATGCCGGCCAGATTTTCCCCCAGGAAGCGCCCATCGAAACCGGCGGCATCACCAACTGCATCGCCATCCACACCACCAGCTTCATTGAAGAAATCATGCAGCAGTACGCCCAGCCCCGCCCCTGGATCATATTGAAAGAAGGCGGCGGAAATACCTACGTATCCTCTGCCATGCCCCAGAAAAGAAATCCGGGCCTTCTGAACAGCTGCCGCACCGACGCCTCCACCCTTCTCGGCATGTCCGTGGAAGCCATGTTCCGCTCCCATAATATTCCCGCCGGCATGGCTGACGGCCGCCTGAGCGGCACCAGGGACATCATGCCCCAGGCCTCCAAAGTCCTCACCTCCATGGACAAAATTCTGAATAACCTGGTCATCGACCCTGCCCGTTCCCTGGAAGAGCTGAACCTGGACTGGACCTGTTCCCAGGAAATTGCCGATGAGCTCATGAAAAACCACGGCATCCCCTTCCGCATGGGCCATCACTTCGCCAGTGAAATCGTTACCTACGCCCGGGCCCATGATATCACTCCCCGGGACTTCACCTATGAGGACGCCAAGGCCATTTATGCCAAAGTCTGTGCCAGCGATCCCCATCTCCCCCGGGATTTCCCCATGACAGAAGAAGAATGGGAACACGCCAAAGACCCTGCCTCCATCGTAAGAAACAGAAAAGTCAAAGGCGGCCCCCAGCCGGCAGAACTGGACAAAATGATCCAGATGGCCAAAGAGGAACTGTCCGACAACAGAGCCTGGACAGAAGAGACTGAAAAGAAACTGGCCTCTGCAGAGCAGAAACTGAACCAGGACTTTGATAAACTCCTGTAAGACCGCCTGAAATAAAGCAAGAAACGCCCACCTGCGTGATGCAGATGGGCGTTTTGTGATGCTTTGCGGCTGGTCATGTCTATTCCGCTTTCCATACGGGTTTCATTCCCGGAGATAAGGCTTCCTCTCACAGTGTCTGTCTTCCCTGATTCATAGAGGTCTTTGGTCTTGGAAGAGAGGAGGCCGGATACGTGGGAGTGGTATTCGTGGTGTTCCTTTTCATCACAAACTTACTCTCTGCTTTTGGGGCAATACATTAATATAATATATAAGTTTCCCATCATCTGTCTGCTTCATATGAATCTCATTAGCAACCATAAAAGTAATTTCAAAGCAATATTCTGTCTTTTCCCAACGATAAGTTATTGAATTTAACGCATTGGTAGAATAATTAAAATTATTAACACAACCTCTATATTCCCATCCCTCTCTGTGTAATTCATCTCCATAAAAGCGTAAAATGCTGTCTTTATTTTCAGTAGTTACAAATTGTTTCATCAAGTGATAATTATTAGGTGTCCTCCAAATCACATTCAGCACGTTACCCAATGACTCATAATTTTCCATGTCATGAATATACTTCACTTGCGGACAGAGCTCCCGTGATGTCCTATCTCTTCCACTGTCATTTATTCCACTCAAAATGATATATGGAACAATCAAGAATAACATCCACGATAAAATTCTTTTAATCCACTTCTTACCTCTCATATTTATACAATTCGGACTATATAATTGTTTTATATGCTTTCCTTGATTCTCTTGCCTATTTACATTGGTTGATATAATAAATGATATTAGTTTTTTTATCATTTTATCTTTCCTTTTTTAGCAAAAGCCTTATCCAAATAGGCACATCATCTTCTGGGATTTCATCTGCGACATCATAACTTGCGCCTATTTAAGGAATTTTTCTTACCCAGACGGCTGTTTTCTATCCGGTCGGCTCTATCCCAGTCTCGTTCCTTTTCCCACATATTTGCACTTTCTGATGCATTATATCGAAGGATTTCTACTACATACCCAGCATCCTTCTCCTCTCGGATTAACTGTCCTGCAGTCTGACCTGCCTGAAGAGCATACAGTCCTTTAAGGCGGGCATCTTCTACTTCTCCTAATCGCATCAGCGGTGCTGCAATGGAATGAACCGTCTCTGAGATCAATGTTTGAGTAAAAAAAACTAGTGGATATGCCTGACATAGGTCACTTTCTCAGAACCCCAAATTCCATATCCAATCATATTTGATAATCATAATTTTCCAAAGAGTATCCCCTTCTTTGTGATAAACATGCACTACTAAATCCCCTTTTTTCAAATCTAAGTGGTATCCACCATTATAGAAAAGCGGCTCTTTATAATCGTATTTATTTAGAACAGCATAACGTTCAAAAAACTTAAGACCTTCCGCGGATGAAGTATGAGGTGCAAATTTCTCTCCCTTAAGGAATTTGCTGACTATCCTCTGCTTTATTACATAGGAATTTTTCTCTTCTGATTCAATGCTGGGCAATGATTTGTAAACATATACCATTTCTGCAACATTATCTTGAACAAAAGCTCTATCCAAATAAGCCCGTCCAAAATATATGACAACAGATAAAAAGAGGATTCCTAAAACTGTAATGGCGGAAATCAGACTTTCCTTCTTCATAAAGCCTCCTTAAACGTCGTTTGGAAAATTTGAACCTCTATTTCTGCTTCCTTACCATCAATTTGTATTGACAATCCCGCTTAGCATAAAGAAAAAGATTGAAATATATCCCAATGTCTCCGAGCCCAAAAGAAACATGCCGCTCCTAAAAGTATTCCTATCATTCAAAAAACAGAACTTGGCCCCATGTACTTTTTCATATCCTATCCACGCTTTCCATAAAAGCCCTATAAAAAAATATCAACTTATATTCCCTCTTGAAACAGGCAATTATTATATATAACCAGAAAATGCCATCTTTGGCTTCCTTCCACATGAGATGAATAGACAATATCATCTCTTTTGGTAAATGTCGTATATAGCACCGTTCCGGTATCCTCATGTACCATAAACTTATCTTCTACAGTCCATCCATCCCTTATCATATGATTCACAAAATCCTTCCAGTCATCTGTGGTCCATTCAGTATTTTTATCTACCGCAATATATCGGCTAATAATCTTACCACGAATTTCCATAGTGTCACTGCCTGGCTTATCTGGAAACGGCAGCCCTTTGTATACTGAAATAATTCTTGCCAGATTAGGCTGCGTATAAATTTCATTAATATAAGAAAAGCCAGCATATAAAAATATTGAAGTAAAAAGAATTCCTAATATAATCAGAATTGATAATCGAGATTCATTTATTTTCATATGTTCTTCTTTCTATATTAACTCATATCTTATTGATGTTACAAATATATACGGTAGAACCGATGATAGCAGAAGCTGACAGACCAACTCCGGTACCAATTCCTAATTCCCTGTCTCCTTTTGAGTCTGGATACGCTAAGCTAATAGTTACACCCCCTGAAATGAATGCACCTGAAAAAGAGGAATTGAAACTTCTACCTGAAATGGCATTCCTAAAATCAGCTGTATTCCAATTACTAGTATCAGTTTGGTATTTTCCAGTTGTAACCCCAGCACTTGCACCAAATGTCATGCCTCCACCTATGGTGTAATATATATTTCCTGTTCGGTCCATAATAAATCCTCCAGAAACGCCGAGTCCGGACCCGATACTGCCGCTTAGCGTGATAAAATCTTCATCACCAAATTTATATTCCGTCAAGCCCTGCCGTTTGGCCAAACGAAAAGCTTCAACGGTCACAATATATCCGTTATCCCTTTCTCTTAAATCACGAATCGTTTGATTTGAATTGATAATAGCCGTTTCCATCTCCGGCGAGTAACTTTCATTTTCCGGTATTTCTAAATGTTCTCTTACTCGTTCCTGGTCTTCATCCAGTTTTTGATAATATTCCTCTACCTCTTGCGCTAAAGCTTCATTTCCATCCTCTCTTGCCTGCGCTATCAGATGATCCCTTTCCTGTTTTTGCTCATGCGAAAGCCAATTATATTTTGTGCCAGACCAAGCTATCATTTCTCCTGTGCCTTTTTGTCCCCCTGCCAATTTTCCTACGGTCTCGCCAATCAGAATCGCCACTTCTTCTTTAAGTCCATGATTTTCCCTTCCACATCTCGGATATTTTCCAGATTTCTTTCTGTCATGGGCGCAGCGATTCTATCTGTTTTGACAGCCTCTCGCAGGGTATCGATGCGGGACATGTCCCCTTTCATAGCTTCTATGGTTGGAGCATTGTCCATGTAGCCCGATACAGCCCCTTTAAGAAGAAAATAAGTCCTCATAGCCTCTTTTCATCAGGTTTAAATAGATTTTCATTATCAAGTGCCTTTTGCAGTTCAGAATACGATCTTAGTTCTGCTTTGGTTGATTCACCTTTTTGTAAATGGATAAAGTAATTCTTCTTATTGAGTCCTAACAGCATTCTTAAGTAATCTAAAGTTTTTTGTCTTTGTGGTTCTCCTTTCTCGACCAAATTTCGAAGCTCACGACGATCAAGAGCAGAAAAATCGTTGAAATTTTCTACCGCTATGTATTTATCACCATAGTACTTTCCTAAATTCATACGGCCTTGTAAAGACCATATTGTCCAATTATCGCCTTTTTCAATCACATATCTAAAAATATCCCCATTGTTGCAAATTATTGTAAACCCAGCAGCGCCGTATACATAAATTTTCCCAGTCTCCGATGATACTTTATACGCAAATACGCTATCATCTAACAAAACCACGTTTTTAACATCCTGCATATTAAAAAGAGGATCTCCGCCATCTAGTTGATATCGGCCGTCTGCAGAAACCAGCTTTACAGTATCTCTCCCTGGCATATATTCCGGCATAGTCATATATTCATAAATAAAGAATAATATGATAACAGACAAGAACGCAAAGGCATAGTATTTTTTCTTCATTCTATATCATACTCCATTCTAACAAACCAAGGATACGGAATCATGTGTCCATCGATTTGTTCCTTCAATGCTAAATTATTAGCTATTTATAATGGTATGTTGCCTTCGTATCGGTGCATATCGAAATCATAAACATCCCCGCCAAAGATAGATACATGCCATCCATATTCTGTTTTAGCTGCGTGATGAAGTACAAGATATGACTTACGAAAAATCCATCAAGGAACTGCTCTGCATGCTTAAAGCTGGAGCAGAATCTTTCGGGCCAGAGATCATAGAACTGGTAAAAAGTAAAGTGATTGATTGGATTCGCTCTCAGCATAGATTTTATGGGCTTTTATCCCTTGTTTTGGAGTGGGAAAGTTGAGTAAAGTATATCCTCTCTCCCTGATAGAATTACTGCTTTGATACTACTCAGCATGAAGATATGCTTTATCTTTAAATATTATATTTATCTTTATCTTCACAAGGCCCCATCAATAGTTCTCCATTGCGCATAACAACAATATGATTTAAAGATACCGTGTCGACTTTACCTCTTTTTATGTCAAAGTATCCTTTCATTCCATCATATTTCTTGAAATATATCCTTCTATTATTTACTTTAATGGTGCAAAAATGCCATGCCCCACTTTTTTTCAGAGTAGGGTATATTTTATTGACTTCAAATTGTGATAAACCTCCTGCCGATGAAAGCAATTGATAATCTTGTTGAGCAATTATACTATCAATACGTTCCATATTTTCTATTTGTTCCTCTGCTATATTAATCTGTTTCAACTCCCAAATTTTTATATAGACGACACAAAATATGACGATAACACAAACGATTAAAACAATCAATCCATATATCATAATAACCTCTATAAGCCAAACTTACTCTTTCCATACCAGAAAAATGTTAGTCCATAGCCTGATTAGTATCATTCTTAATAAGATTATAAATTTCTACACTAAACTGTCTTCCCTGTGCTTGATATCTTGATTCCAAGTCATTATATCTATCCACTTGGAAATTAAAATATTTCTGTAAATACTGTGCAAAATCTATCCAAAAAGCTATTTTAGATAAAAACTGTAATCCCCCATAAGCCTTATTCGCATCATATTTAATCCGGCTATCTTCATAGGTGCGTGACGTTTCTTCTTCTTTTCCCTTACCGCTGCTGTATCTTCCGCGGATTCCTTGTATTCCTTCCACGCCAAGAGACACTCCCATATTTCCACTGGTGGAGTGGGGGTTCTGTTTTTCTTCCGTGCTGTTTTCACCGGCAGTAATCAAAACATGTCGGCCTGCTTCCAGGTTCACGTCCTTTCCTTCTATCCGGCTTCCGGAAAGAGAAATTTATATTGAAGTAGTATGCTCAATTTGATGCTCCACCTTGTTCTTTGATAACTAAAGATCTTTTTAAAAATATAAAAGCCATCAATGTAAAAATGATAAATGAAATTATGCTTGGAATTAATCCCCAGATTTGGTTTATTATCCAAGCGACAATTAACATCAGTGATTTTGGTATGCTTTTAAAATATGCATAAAAGCATTGAAGCCAGACCATTATTAAAAAAGTAATATACCCTATTTCAATTATATATTGAATAAACAAGCCAATTCCATAGCAATAATCAATAAAACTAACTGTAAATATTGTTATATATTGAAATAGTGCAATGCTTATAGCCACAATCATTTTTTTCCAAAAGGCATGTATAGATAATTTTTTTGTGTAATCCAAGCACGTATTATGAGCTTTAGAAAACGCTAAAACAAGCAATGCAATGATATATTCTGATAACTGGATGTAAAATACATTAACCTCTATCAAAATAATGACCTCTCTTTGTTATAAATTTCTTGTATAAAATCATAAAGATTGTCTTCATTTGAGGGATTTTCTAAAAGCTTTACTCCCGCATCTATTAAATCAAGAGTTCTAATTGTAGCGCTACCATATAATGCCGCTTTTCCATATAGGAATCCAAGCCGTCGTATTTCCGATTTTTTATAATTGTCAGTATATTCAGTTAAAGCAAATCCGTAAGCTCTGCCTCTATAATTTATATAAAAAACATCCTTAACATAAACATTATCTAGATATAAGTCACTTCCATCCTCGCCTTTTCCCTTAATATATTCCCATCCCATCTCTGGATTATCCGAATCCTGCACCCAAACATAAGCTCCCTGAGGAATCTCATCTACATAAATATCTTCTCCATCTTTTCTAAGGTAAGCTGCTCCATTGGGCAACGAATAAAATGCGCCATCGAAAGTTGGCTTTGCTCTATATGCATTCCACTTAGCCCCCATTTGGGCGATATATCCGCCTATTTTCTTATCGTTGGAGATGCTTCCCACAATCATGCCTAATCCGGCTGCAATCATCTGTGCTTCGTCGGGATGGTTTGCTGCCCAGCCTTTTTGCATGTGGTTATGCAGGTATCCCATGGCATATTCCTGCACACCACCGGAAAGGATGCCAGTAAGGGCACTGCTTCCAGCCGCTTTGCTTGTCATGGCGCCAAGAAGGCCATGGAGAGCGGTCTTTTCTATGGAACCTTCACCCCAGCCGTTTCTTGCAGCCAGTTCGTGAATGGCTTCATTGCCTACGATGCTCATTTCTTCTACCAGCTGTTTCCGCTCTTCTGCCTTTGTCTTGTCAAAGATTGCTTTCAGTTTGTTCAGGCTGTCCCTGGTATTTCTATCCAGTCCGGTAACATCCTGTTTCTGGTTCTTTGTATCGGTAATAACGATTTTCCCCGGTGCCATGGCTGCCTTAGTGGTAGAGTTTGCCGGTCCTTGTAAATTGCTTTTGTTTTAATTATGTAAAAATGCATTGTATAGAATTTCAGGCATAACCCAAAAAACTTCTCTCCATAAATATAAATAGCTCAAGTTAGCCAAAATCAGCAGAATTAGATACACTAGCCACTTAAGATGTTTCCTATTCCAGTAGTTTCCAGCTGGCACCATTTTGAGGTTATATTCATAATATAACCCGCCTGCACACAAATCAGAAAGCATTAATATGCCAAAAGAAATAATAATAATTCCACTATTTATATTATGCCCAAATCCACTAATTAAAGTCGTGATGTTTGTTGCCCATAAGACCTGAAGCATAGAACACTGCACCCCTGATAGGAGAAATAGAGATGCAGGAATCAGATAAAATAAAGGATTTTTGATTTTCTTTATAAAATTATAGAAGAAAGATATTCCCACAAGAAGAATGCATCCCAAATCAATAATCACTGCTGTAAACCAGGTGGAATCAGTCTTGAATATCATCACTTTTCCTCGATTCATTTTTATTGAAATTTTCATAATACGCTTTCGCCTTTTGAGGAGACTCTTCAATATTATCCCGAGTCTCCATATATAGTTCCTTCAATGATATATCGCCTAAATGCCCTGCCTCAAACCCCGTCCCATCACTATATCCATAGGAACAGCACTGGCGAAGTCCTCTCATCAGCAGGCGCCCATCCATGGAGCAGGAGAGAGGGAATGGAGACGAAGGCTGTTTCTCCTTCAGTGCACTGAAACCAATGAAATAAGGAACATACATCGGCCAGGGGGTTGCAGGTGAATGGATTCCTCCCCTGTCACGTATGCATTTCCATATAAAAAGGCTTCACAGATTTCTGTAGAGCCTTTTCTGCATGGAGATTTTTATTTCCAATGGCTTTTGAGGCCGCCCAGAACGCAGACAGCCCAAGCCAAAAAGCAGGGAGACTCGTTTCTATCCAGCTGCTTAGCGTTTTTTCAATCACCGGTTACAGAGCTTTTAGGGAGGAACATGGTGTTGGAAATCCAATCAATCCTTGCCCCATTATAATCCTGATATGACCGGCATAAACAGGTCCTCATCTTCCAGTGCTTTTTTCAACGCGTCTATACGAATTTTCGTATCTGAAGCATCTTTGCCTTCTTGTATTTCCGAATTATATTTTTCCTCCCAATAATCCAGCCAATAATTTAGATAGCGAAGTGTTACTAAACGCTGCGCTTCTCCTGAACCAATCAGCCCTAAAAGCACTTTCTTATCATTATCTGAGAATTCTTCCCATCCCTTCAAGTAAGTAAACTTATCACCATAAACTTCATCTTCCCATCTATATCCCTTAATAGAAATAATTTCTTCAGCTTCTCCTTTATATATAGGCAGACAGTAAATATGGTCTTCTTTTTCATCAATGACAATAAATCCTGATGCCCCATAAGAATATAGGCGATTATCTACCTCTATAGATGAAAATGCACTACGGTCTAATGCAAATACATATTTTACATCTTGCAAAATGAATAAAGGATCTCCACCATCAAGCTGAAACCTGCCGTCATGAGAAACCTGCCTGACTGTTTGCCTTCCTTTAGGGTATATAGGTGCGTTATATTCATAAAATGCAAACAAAATAACACTCAGAACGAAAAATATCCCTAATAGATAAAAACATCCTTTCCTTTGACTCATGATATATCACACTCTATTCGAACATACCAGGGATAAGGGACCATCCTGCCCTCAAGCTCTTCTTTCCAAGCCAGATTATTAGCAATATCAATCATTAACTTGTCATAATTATGTTCATCAAAGTCATATACATCTCCACCAAAGATTGAAATATGCCATCCGTCTTCCTGCCTTTCAGCATGCATAGTTACATCCATTTTGCCAATGGCATTTCCCAAGTCACCGAACCCATTAAAATTTAATGTTTTATAAGCGACATCAATACTTCTTCCACCAAGATATTCTGCATCACTGATCTGGTCTGCTATGAATTTTTGCATAACAGGATGTTGTACTAGTGCACTTGCAAATTCAGAATCAGACGAATAGTCCACTTCCCGTCCCGATCCCATATATCCATCCTTAAAGAATTTATAAGCCCAGGGATATTTATCTGCATTAACTTCTACACCTAAATTCAGCAGGAACGCAGGAATACCTCCGGTATCTTCTCCGCCACTATATTTTTCATTATTGCTAGATTTGCTCAATTTTTCTTGCACGATTTCCCGAATTTTATTCTCATCATTCCACTTAGCCCCCATCTGAGCGATATATCCGCCTATCTTCTTATCGTTGGATATGCTTCCCACAATCATGCCTAATCCGGCTGCAATCATCTGTGCTTCATCGGGATGGTTTGCTGCCCAGCCTTTTGGCATGTGGTTATGCAGGTATCCCATGGCGTATTCCTGCACACCACCGGAAAGGATGCCAGCAAGGGCACTGCTTCCAGCCGCTTTGCTTGTCATGGCGCCAAGAAGGCCATGGAGAGCGGTCTTTTCTATGGAACCTTCACCCCAGCCGTTTCTTGCAGCCAGTTCGTGAATGGCTTCATTGCCTACGATGCTCATTTCTTCTACCAGCTGTTTCCGCTCTTCTGCCTTTGTCTTGTCAAAGATTGCTTTCAGTTTGTTCAGGCTGTCCCTGGTATTTCTATCCAGTCCGGTAACATCCTGTTTCTGGTTCTTTGTATCCGTAATAACGATTTTCCCCGGTGCCATGGCTGCTTTGGTAGTAGAATCAGCTTTTCCTTTGGTCGCTGCTGTCGGTACACCTAAAAGGCCTCTTTCATTGAGAGGAATGCGGTTCTCGTCGCCAGCTCTGGTGACTTTATCGCTTTCGTTATGGGTATTCGTCCCCGGTTCTTTGTCGTACCGGCTGTTTTCTCTGGAGGACGGGGTGTCGTTATTTACGTTGCCACCCAGTTTGGCCGTATAGGAAATGCCACTGCCGCCGGATGTGTAATCAGCCTTGTTCTCTATATCTTCCCAGCTTAAAGTCCCGGTGCGGAGGGTGTTCTTATCCACACTGCCTTTGCTGTCCATGACGGCGCCTTTGAGGTGGGTGTTATCCTTGACGGAAATATCAAAGCCTTTGTCTCCGGCGTAAATGCCTGCCTGGTTTGTCACACTTTCGTAATCAGAGTCTGTGCGAGATTTACCGGCCGAAACAAAACCGGATACTTTACCGGAGGAAATGTTATAGCCCAGATAGATACCGGTGTTCTTTCCACTTTCCCGATAGGTTTTCCTGTCCTGTTCGCTTTCCATGCTGAGGCTTCCGCCTGCATCTGCCTGTACTTTTTCTCTTTCTATCCGGCTTCCTTTAAGAATCGTATCCCTGCCGCTTTCCAGCGAGAGGGTATGGTCAGCTTTGATATTGCTTTCTGTGTGGGAGATTCCTTCACTCTTTCCTTCTTCCCTGCCCCTGCCATAGGACGCACGGATACCGGTGAGGCTGCTGCTTCCTATGTTTCCTCCCAGGCTGGTGGAGGAAGAGTTTTCCTTTTCTCTGGTGGTGCTTCTGTTTTCTGCTGAAAGGATATAAATGTCCTTTCCTGCTTTCAAGTAGACGTCTTCTTGCACTCATTTCGCTTCCTTTGACGGTCATGTCTTCTCCGGATTTTACAGTGAGGGCCTCTTGGGAATCAAGAATGATTCCTTCACGGAAGCTAAAAGTCACATATCTTAAATTAATAATATCGCATATAGTTTTAACTTATATATAATCCTATGAAAATTATTATTAGTATAATAATTGAAATAAATCCAATCTTCGTTTTTTCTACATATTGCCAATTTTTAGGTCCATATACATACCTGATATATAAACCTTTTGATACCAAAATATAAAATCCTATAATTGGCAACAAGTGTGCCATAATATCGTAATCATACGATATAAAATCAGTCAATACACTCCAAATTAACCCCATCACCATCAGTAATAGAATAAAATAGAGAAAAATAGGATTCGAATGCTCTAGAAAAAGTTTGTCATCCGCCGTCGGCTCTTTATTGAAAATGTATTTTTGCAATAATTCAATAATAAGAACGAATATTGTTATATCTAATATCCACTCAAGTATCATTCCGCGGATTCCTCCTCTTGTGTTTCTTCTTCTGCTTTTAATTCAATTTTTTTCTTATCCACAATAACATTTATTGCTACACCAGTTCCTACGCCTAACAAAACTTGTCTCTCTGTTGAAACGCCCATTCCATATATAGCCATAATGCCGCTATTCAATAATGCACCGGAAATTGGCAACGTATCCCAAGCATCTGCCTGCAGCGCATTATGAAAACTCTTAAATTCCTGATGATTCTCATAGACATTGTATCCATAGTTAATAGCTGCTGTCGTATAGCCACCCAGCTTAACCGCATTTTCCACCTTGTTTTTTAAATAGTCTTCCGGGAATTCCGGGAACTTCTTTTTCATTTCATTAAGCATGGCATATGTTGCAAATGTATTTCCGACTTCATCTCTGGCTTCATCTTTTGAGGCATCGCTGACCCGCTGCAGTGCATCTTGGTAACTTGCACTTTTATGATGCGTCTCAGTACTCCCTGTTGCTGAACCGGAATCGGAATTATCAGTACTGGAATCAGCTGTATTTCCATCTTCATTATTACTTTGAGCATAGCTGCCTTGAGTATAACTTCCTGCATCACCATCATTTGCTCTATCTTCAGCCCCTGCTGTATCAGCCAGTCCCATTCCTGTTACATCCAAGTTTGTTATATTAGATAATCTTTCTGCGGGGTAAGAAGCATGATTAGCAGCTGTGCCATCATCATCTGGTACATTAACAGTCCCCTGTTCTTGATCTATACCGCTGTTAGCGGTCTCTGATCCATCATCGTCAGAGCTGGGCGTTGTTGACTGAACCACCTCATCAGGATTGAAAGTACCATTGATAGCTTCAATAATATACTTCCATGAATAATTATTCTTAGTTGCACTACTGGCTACACCTGCTCCGATTTGTCCATTTCCGGCTAGCATCTGTGTAACGAGCCCTCCAATAGCTGCACTCATCCACTGCATTTTTGCCGGATCACCGTGGGATGCTTTCTTAATTTCCTGTATAAGCATCTTATTCACTGCAGCAGCCGCCGTTCCTGCCATGAAGTCACCATTTGTAAGCTGACTCATAATACCGCCGACCAGGGCATGCATTGCTGTTTTTTCCGGACCATCTTTCATGTTATGGATTTCATTATAAGCCAGCTTTCCAAAGAGGCCTGCCAGCTCCTGCTTCTCTTCTACTTTCTTTTTATCAAAAATTTTCCCCAGTCCGTTCAGGGTATTTTGAGGATTTCTTTCCAGCTTTTCCAGATTCTGCCGTTGCCGATCAGACTTGTTAATCACTATATTTCCCTGACTGACTGCCGAACGGGTTACTGAAGAAGACTTACCCTTGCTTCCGGTAGGAATCTGAGGTGTAAGTCCTCTTTTACTATTCACTTCGTCTTTTTCTTTTTGGCTCATCTCTTGAAAATGACTGTAGTAGTTATAGGAAGCCCCCACTCCTTTTGAAGTATAAGAGGCATGGTTCTCTATATCTTCCCATTCCAAAATTCCGGTGCTCAGTCTGGTTTTATCCGGAGTCCCATGACTATCTATAACACCGCCTTTCAATGAAGTCTTATTCTTAGTGGACACAGCAATCCCATCTGTTCCTGCATAAAGTCCTGCCTGATCCACTACGCCTGCATAGTCGGAGCGAACGGCCCCCGAAGAGTGTCCAGCTCCAACCGAAGAAGCACCCCATTTTTTGACTGTCTGATTTCCTTCCGGCTCATATTTCACACTTCTTCCGCCGCTGATATACCATCCCTTATTTTCCGAATCATAGGTATGCTTGTTTTGCAGGCTTTCTATTGTCAAATCATGCCCCGCATCTGCCACAATACGTTTTCCCCGCACCTGACTTCCTTTCAGGACAATATCATTGCCACCGGATAGATAAACTATATGATCAGCATGAATATTCGAAGCATCATAAGAAATAGACTGCTCCTTTTCCTGTCCGCTGCCATGAGAAATATAGCCATTGACTCCCGCTAACCCAGACGGGCCAATAGATGCAGTAATTCCAAAGCCGCTGGATTTTTCATTGGATTTTGTTGACATCCTGTTCGCTGATGCGCTAAGCATTATGTCTTTTCCTGCCAGCAATACCGCCTTGTTCGAAGACATATCTGATCCATGTACATGAATGTCATTCTCTGCAATGAGTACTGCAGTTTCTCCTGCCTGAATCCGGCTGATTGCGCCTTCCGTCATTTGACTCACAGAATGATAGGCATACGAAGAATTTATAAAGCCAATGTCTAAAGAGGCATGAACTTTTCCTTTTGCCAAGCCTTGCAAAGTTTCTTTTCGCTTATCTAAATTCTTATATGTATCATATCCATACAGTACTCTCAGTCTTGAGTCCTGTACATCCGCCGCCCTTTCTACCGGTGCAGCTACATCAGAAAGTGCATTTAACGTGCTGCCTCCCAGGGATACACTGAGCCCTCTTCTCTTGTACTCATGTTCTTCTTTATTGGTGTATACATTATCCTTACTGGTGATGGTCACGTTCTTTCCTCTAACCGCCAGGTCCTTACCGGCTGAAACGTGGGAGGCTTCTATATCTGCATCTTTCCCTGCGCTGATACGAACGCTTCCTTCCACGCTGCCTATGGTGCTTCCTACCTGTTCTACAGCTTCACTGTCGTAGCGGTCCTTTCTCTTTTCGCTGCCCATAGTAAAGCCCAGGCCGCCTCCGGAGAGGAGGCCCCTCTTTTTGACGGATTCCCGGTAGGTGCTGCCGCTTCTTTCTTCAGCGCTGTCGGCTTTGAAGTTTCTCCCGGCCAGAAGGGTGGTATCTTTATCGCTGACGACAGCGCTTCCTGTGATGGTCATGTCTCTTCCGCTTTCCATATGGGTTTCATTCCCGGAGGTAAGGCTTCCTCTCACAGTGTCTGTCTTCCCTGCTTCATAGAGGTCTTTGGTCTTGGAAGAGAGAAGTCCGGATACGTGGGAGTGGTATTCGTGGATGGTTTCGTGATGTTCCTTTTCATCCATCATAGAGATATCTTCACCGGCAGTCAAGGAGATTTTTCAGAAAGTTACATGTCTAGAAATTTTATTTTTCGCCTATGGTATTCTTCCTGCAGAAAGCCTGTATCCTCTGTTTCATTACATCTATTCATATTTAATTGCGAAACAGGCAAGTATATTTGTTTATCGTGCTATTCTATTATCGAATTTTATATAGTATAATAAGCATAGATGAGAGTTTGGACAAGGTCCGGGGAGTGGCCACGAAAAAATACCCGGTTTCTGGTCCGGCTGCAAGCCATCTCGCATGGATGAAACCATAAGAGCTCCGGGCTTCGGTCCGTTCGATGCGTTATGAGTAAGTCTTGCATTACCTGATCAAACGCCTCGGTTCATTCTGAGGTTCTACAAGCGAAATGCCTGAAAGAGGCCATCGTCATGATGGAGCGGTAGAAGATTGGCGCATCTGTCTTCTATCCGTCGGGCCTAGCTCTTTCAGGCTTTTCGTGTTGTCTTGAATCAATGAAAGAAATCTAAATAGAAAACCCCCGCCCTCTTATTAGAGGACGGGGGTTTTTGATTGGGATAATGAACCGGCTGATTTTATAATGGAAAATGAGCCATGCCAGGCCCCTGCAGGGCCTCGGCTTTTCTACAAAAAGCCTGCTATCATCCGGCGCCACCTTCTTCCAGAGGAAGAAGGCCAAATACTCAGGCATCCTTTCTACCCAGCCCCCATAATAAAAGCCCCCATCTGCTTACAGCAGAGAGGGGCTTTTATATTTCGCAGAATCCTGTGTATTTTCTGTCACAGTCCGCAGGCGGACCATCCGCATTCTTCGCAGGTGCTGCAGTGGCCTTCTATGTGGATGTGGTGGGAGTGGCATTTGGGGCATTCGGGGGTGTTATCTACAGGTTTCATTGTTATTATGTTCGTTTCTTCCTGACTGTCCTCTTTTTTGCCTTCCGTTTTTCTTTCTTTTTCCATTTCCTTTTTATCTTCTTCCCCTACACCCAGGATGTTGCCCCGGCGGCAGCCGTCACGGAAAACGGTGATGCCTTTGCATCCGCTTTCCCAGGCAGAGAGGTAGATCCGGTAGATGTCTTCCGGGGTGGCACTGTTTTTCAGGTTTACCGTGCTGGAGATGGAGTTGTCCACGTATTTCTGCATGGCAGCCTGCATGCGGACCCGGTTCATGAAAGGCACGTCGTGGCTTTCGATGACCCAGGGGAAGCGGGCCACGATTTCTTCATCGGAAATAGTGAGGGGCAGGTGGTGGTATTCCAGAAGGTCTTTAATGCTGTGGGCATAAACTCTGAAATGACCATGCACTTCTTCCATTTTATGGGTGGTCCGTTCGTAGGAAATCTTGTAGAGCGGTTCGCAGCCGCCGGAGAAGCTGCCCATAAGAAGGGAAATGGTGCCGGTGGGAGCAATGGCCAGAAGGGTGCCGTTCCGAAGGCCATGCTGGTGGATGTCCTCATAAAGCTCGGGATCCATTTTTTTCACCATGTCCATGATCGGAGATTTCTTTGTGGCTTCCCAGCGGTAGTGGCCGAAGGTGCCTTTCTCCTTTGCCCTGTCGCAGGAAGAGCGGAGAGCGGTGAGGAGCATGGTTTTCATGACACGGCCCATGAAGTCATTGGCTTCTTTGGTACCGTAGGTGAGTTTCATGGCAATGAGGGCGTCCGCCACGCCAAAGAGGCCGAGGCCCAGGGAGCGCCAGTCGTCGATGCAGGTCCGGTTGGCGTCCAGGGGCTGCGCTTCATAGCCGTAGTCCACGATTTCATCGAGGGCCATGATGCCGTCGTACACGGTCTTTTTGAACCGCTCTTCATTGAACACGGGGTGGGCGCTGAACTTGTCGTCAATCATGGTGTACAGGTTCACGCTGCCCAGGTTGCAGGCGTTGTAGGCGTTGCCGCCGAATTCGCCGCAGGGGTTGGTGATTTCGATGTTGTATTCATCGTAGCCTGCAAGGAGATGGTTCTGGTTCATCCGGTCGATGAAGATGGCACCGGGATCGCCCCAGTCCCACTGGGTTTCGCAGAATTCTTTGAAGAATTCCCGGGCTTTAATGGTTCTTTCGATGGTTTCCCCCGTGGCTTCCACGGTGAAATGGAGGTTGTATTCTTTGTCATCCCGCACGGCTTCCATGAATTCATCGGTGAAAAGGATGCTGATATTCATGGAGGACAGCTTTTCCTCGTTCTGTTTGATGTGGAGGAATTCGTAAATGTCGGGATGGCTGCAGTTGAGGCCCACCATCATGGCGCCCCGCCGTCCGTTCTGACTGATCACTTCACCGGTGACATTGAAGATTTTCAGGAAGGAAACGGCACCGGTGGAGCTGCGGGCCACGTTCCTCACTTCGCTTCCCTTGGGGCGGAGGTTGGAAATATTGATGCCGATGCCGCCGCCATAGGAAAAAATGCGGGCGATTTCATAGTTGGCCCGGAAGATGGATTCCAGATTATCCTCCGGCGATGGCAGGATATAGCAGTTGGACATGGATACCTTGAATTTTCCTTTGGCCCCTGCCGCATAGAGAGTGCGGCCTGCGGGGCAGAAGGAGGTATCTTCCAGATAGCCTCTGACCCTCTTTTTCAGCTCCGGGTCAAAGATGGAGCTCACCCGGTCCATAAATTCCTGAGGAGTCTTTTCTCCTTTATGATAATATTTTTCTTTCAGGATGCCCTGACTGATTGTATTGTCGTACCAGTGGTTCATAAGAATCCCTCGTTTCCGTAATTTTGATAAACCCATGGTATCACATACTATGTATTGAGTCAAATGCCATAAAGGCATACAATATATTGTATTTCACATGGGATATAGAAATATGACGATATAGTGAGAATAAAGAAGGAAACAGCGGAAAAGGGGTATGAAGGCCTCTTTGAAACGCTGTCAGATGGTCAGACAATCAGACTTCAGACGCTCCCATGTCATTTCGACTATCGGAAGTGAAGTGGAGAAATATTACTGCTCTATGCTGCGTGGTTCCATTGCGGCAGGAGATTTCTCGGCTCAGAGCCTCAATAGAGCTGAAAATATTTGTCTCCATACTGACATGCAGCTCCGCTCGAAATGACAGTTACGGTGAGCCGCTCCCATGTCATTTCGACCGCAGCGAAGTGAAGTGGAGAAATCTCACTGCTCTATGGCACGTGGCTGTTATGCCGCTTCCCCCCTTCCTGTTCATCGGTATTTAAGGAAGCACTGATTAATTCATAGAGTTTTCTTTTATAAGAATTTTTATGCACTGTTTCGTCATGGGCTTCCTTAAATAGCTCGCTATTCGCGTCAGCCCATTCCTCGCATTGCATAAAAATTCAAGAATAAAAGCAAACAATGATTTAATCAGCGCTTCCTTAACGACATAATTCCCACTAACATCAGGCACCGAGATTCTTCACTGCATTCAGAATGACCGTCCCCGCAGGAAGGCTCCGCAGCGGCTGTCGTCTGTCCGTTTACATGTCTGACTGTCTTTTTTTCCCCTCCACTGTCATTTTGGAATGTTTACTCCTAAATCTCAGGCAGCGCAAAAGAGACAGTGAAGAAATATCATCATTTCTTCACTGTCTCTTTATTACATCAAAGGATTTCTATTTATTCTCCCTCTTCGTTTTCCGTATCACCGGAAAGAACGTCGATGGATGCGATGCGGTCGCCCTCTTCCAGTCTCTGGAGGATGACGCCCTGTCCTGCCTTGGCTTTTTTGCTGGTAATCTGGCTGGCCTTGGTCTTGATGGTGATGCCCTGTTCAGAAACCCCTACCAGTTCATCATTATCATCGGCAGCCACCAGAGCCACCACTTCGAAGCCTTTCTTAAAGTTACGGACACCCATGCCGTTTCTTCCCTGGATGCGATAGGCATCGGCCTTGTTCCTCTTGGCGTTGCCGTCGGCGGAGATGGTGAAGATGTCTTTATCGGCAGCAATGACAGCGCCTACCACTTCATCTTCCACACCCTTCACTTCAGAGAGGCGGATGCCGTGGACACCGGCAGCGGCTCTGCCGAGAGACCTGACTTCGCTGTCATTGATGGAGAAGCGGATGGCCATGCCGAAGCGAGTGCCCAGGATGACATCTTCGTCACCTTTCACGCGGAGCACGGTCACCAGTTCATCTCCTTCATTCAGGCGGATGGCAATGAGGCCGTTCTTGTTGATATTTCTGTATTCGGCGATTTCCGTCTTCTTCACATAGCCCTTCTTGGTCACCATGAGGAGGTACTTCGTATCTTCTCCGGCAGCATCAATGTCCAGAAGTTCCGTCACCCTTTCTCCCTTGGAGAGGCTGGGAATGTAGTTGATGAGGGCGCTGCCTCTGGCTGTGCGGCCGGACTTGGGCAGGTCGATGGCTGTCTTCATGTACACTTTGCCGTAGTTGGTGAAGAAGAGGATGCGGTTATGGGTGGAGGTGTTCAGTATCTTCCATACATAGTCCTCGTCCTTCATCTTCATGCCGGACACGCCGCGGCCGCCCTTTCTCTGTACCCGGATGTCGGCGGAGTCCATGCGTTTGATGTAGTTCTGCTTGGTCAGGGTAATGGTCATAGGTTCGTCGGGCACCAGGTCGGTAATGGTGAATTCTTCCTGGGCGTCGGTGATTTCCGTGCGCCGGTCATCGCCGAAGTTCTTCTTTTCGTCCTGCAGTTCTTCCTTCACCACATTCATGATTTTGTCCCTGCTGGAGAGGAGATCTTCCAGGTAAGCGATGGTTTCTTTCACGTCCTTGTAGTCAGCTTCCAGTTTGTCTCTTTCCAGTCCGGTGAGGCGGCGCAGGCGCATATCCAGAATAGCGGTGGACTGCTTGTCGGACAGGTCGAACTTGCTCATTAATGCATTCTTTGCAATCTCGTCGGTTCTGGATTCGCGGATGGTACGGATGACTTCATCAATATGGTCCAGTGCAATGAGCAGACCTTCCAGAATATGGGCCTTGGCTTTGGCCTTATCCAGTTCGAAGCGGCTTCTTCTGGTAATCACTTCTTCCTGATGCTTCAGATAGTAGTAGAGAATCTGCTTCAGGTTCAGGATACGGGGATGGCCGTCCACCAGGGCCAGCATGATGGCGCCGAAATTAATCTGCATCTGGGTATGCTTGAAGAGGTTGTTCAGCATGATTTCCGGGCTTACGTCGGCACGGAGTTCAATAGCAATGCGCATGCCCGTGCGGTCCGATTCATCCCGAAGCATGGTGATGCCGTCAAGCACCTTCTGCCGCTGCAGGTCTGCAATGGAGGAGATGAGGCGGGCTTTGTTCACCTGGTAAGGAAGTTCAGTCACCACGATACGGTGCTTGCCCTTCGGCATATCTTCGATGGCGGTTTTGGCACGGACGGTAATGGAACCGCGGCCGGTGCGGTAGGCATCTTCGATACCCTTCCGGCCCATGATAATGCCGGCAGTCGGGAAATCAGGGCCTTTGATGTATTTCATCAGCCCTTCGATGGAAATATCGGGATCGTCAATCATGGCAGAAAGGCCATCCACCACTTCCGACAGGTTGTGGGGAGGAATATTCGTGGCCATGCCTACGGCAATGCCGTAGGAGCCGTTTACCAGAAGGTTGGGGATACGGGAAGGAAGCACCACCGGTTCCTGCAGGGAACCGTCGTAGTTGGGCATGAAGTCAACAGTGTTCTTGTCAATATCCCGAAGCATTTCCAGAGTGATTTTGGACATACGCATTTCCGTATAACGCATAGCCGCCGGAGAGTCACCATCCACGGAGCCGAAGTTGCCGTGGCCGTCTACCAGGGGGTAGCGGGTAGAGAAATCCTGGGCCATGCGAACGGCCGATTCATATACCGCAGAATCGCCATGGGGATGAAATTTACCGAGTACATCACCCACGATACGGGCCGATTTCTTGTAAGGCTTATTCGGAAGCATGCCGGCTTCACTCATGGCATAGAGAATGCGGCGGTGAACCGGTTTCAGACCATCCCGCACATCCGGCAGCGCACGGGTGACGATGACGGACATGGCATAGTCAATGTAGGAATTTTTCATCTGCCCTTCCAGCGGGGTATTGATGATTTTTCCTTCCTTCCATTCAATGGAATCCATAGGTCCTCCTTTGATGAGGCATAAAAATAAGGACTTCAGGAAGCCCTGTCAGTCCTTTGGGAACTTACTTTGCTTATGATTATTATACCATAAAATGGCTTCCAGGGCCATTTAAATGCGTTTACAGGCCCTTTTCCATTTTATCACACAGATGGTGAAATCCGTTTAAGATGCTGAAAGCCCTGTTTCAGCCATTTCAAGGAAATGAAAATTTCTCTCTTTTATTCATTCATGTTTTTTTATATAATAAGGTATAGACTCTTTTTATCTGAAGGATGTGGAATCATGAAGAAATACCTGGCAGCCATTGTGATTGCCATCGTACTCCTGGCGGGCGGCGGCTTTTTCGCCTACGTCCATTTTCTCAGCGGCGGTCCCTGGCAGGGCACCTGGTGGGGCGTGCAGGACGCCGGCGTGAACTGGTCCGGCGACCATATACGGAACCTGGAAACCCTTACCTTTACAAAAAATGATGATAAAACCATTACGGTAGAACATAAAGTGCAGCAGGGCAGCAAGGAAGTCAACGGCTCCCTGGCCGGTACAGGCACCGTAGACGGCGGCCGTCTGGTGATTACTCCCGACAAGGGCGGCAGAGAAATCGCTCTCTCCTACAATACCATGTCCAAAACCATTGAGACCCCTCTGACCAATGCCGATAAAACAGCGGTCACCCTCCAGGCTCTCACCCAGGACAACAATGATGAAATGGAGCAGATTCGGAGTGAAATCGTACAGATTTCCCAGAAACCGGAAAATAAGATCGACACCACCCTGTCCTCCTCCAAAAGCTGAATCCATGAAAAAAGGCTTTGAAGAAATAGAAATCATTTCTTCAAAGCCTTTTTTATTTTCTATGGAAAGTGATGATGACAAGCTCCCTGGGGCAGCTGAATCGGAAGGGGAACCAGCTGGCGTCGCCCCGGGACACGTAGCCCACATTCTTTCCATCACTGTAGACCCCCCGGGTATAGGTGAAGGGCGTAATGATGGGCCTGCCGAAAAGGCCGAACTGGGTGCCGTGGGTATGGCCGGTCAGGGTAATGGCCGCTCCCTTCCGAAACCCTTCATCCAGGAAAGCGGAATGATGGGCCAGAAGCACCACCGGCGCTCCCTTTGGAATACCGCGGAACGCTTCATCAGTCATGGAATCCATTTCTATTTCCATAGCCCTTCCCCGGGACCAGGGATAATCGACACCGGCCACATAGAGGGACTCCCCGTCCCTTGTAATCGCATCATGGTCATTCACCAGAAGCTTCACCGGCGTCTTCAGAAGCTCCTTTTCAATATAATCCTTCCCCCGGTAATACTCGTGATTTCCCCACACATAGTAAATGCCGTCAGGAAAGGCAGGGTACTTCTCCTTCAGCGTATCGGCAGCCTCAGGCATATGGCGGATATCGTCGATGAGATCTCCCGTAAAGAAAAGCACCTGTGCCCCTTCGCTCCTGGCCCGGTCAATTTCGCCGGGAAGGTCAGTATACCGGAAATAGGGGCCAATGTGGGTATCCGTCATCTGGGCCGCCTTGTATCCCTCAAAGGCAGGCGGAAGTCCTTCCACATAGACATCCAGATGCTCCACCTTCTCGCTGGTATTGCCGTCGATGGCGCCATACAGGCCTATCCCGCACGCCAGAAGAAGGACACCGAGAGCCAGCCTGCGGCTTACCTTCAGCAGCCTTTGGGGCATGGAAAGGAAGGACAGGATAAACAGGCAGGGCAGGGCTATGATTTCTGCCACCATGAGCCCGCAGGCCAGATATCCCACATAGAGAGACCAAAGTCCCAGTCCCTCATAGCCTCTGGCATACCAGAGGAAATAGCCGGCTGAAAGAAAAGAAATGAGCCAGCTTCCTGCCATGTAGAAATAAAACCATTTCCTTCTGAAAATCACGGACAGAAAGGCGCCGTTCAGAATTCCCAGCAGGGAAAAAATGGTCAGAATCATCCGTTCAAACAATGGTATCACTTCCTTTGGTGATTTGCGGCCCGGGTTCAAAAGGTTCAGAAGGCTCAGTGGGGAAGGTTGACGGCGCCTTCGGCCCCGAAGGTTCTAAAGGTTCTAAGGTTTCACGCAGCCTGCGGCTGCAAGGGTTGTGGTGGCGGCTGCGCCGCAATTATAGCCTGCGTTACGTGCCCTCTCCCCGCCCCTGCGGTCATACTGAGCGGAGCGAAGAATCTGGGTACCTGCCGTTAGTAATGCCAACTAGTTCACTAGTCCACCAGCCCACTAGCACACTAGTACACTAGTACACTATTTTCTCCACGAAGGCCGCCAGTCTTGCGTGAGGGCCGGCCAGAGGGATTTTTCTGTATTCTTCCGGCGAAAACCAGCGGTATTCCCCTTCCGGCACTGCCCCTTCCCTGACAGGATAGGCCTTCATATGCCATATGCGATGGGTGAAAACATGTTTATATTTCCAGAGGAAATCTTCTGCTTTTCCAGAGAGAAGCTGTTCCAGCCCTTTTCTGGCTTCCCCTTCCGTTTCTCCAAGGGCCATGGGAAATTCCCACATGAAAGCCAGCATGCCCCGGGCCGGCCTTTTGTGGAGAAGTACCTTTCCCTCCCTGATCCAGATGCCGCAGGCCGCCTGTTCTTCTTTCGGCGGCTTTTTAGGCGTGCGGAAGGGCAGTTCCTTTTCTTTTCCATTCCTAAAGGCTGCGCAGTCTCCCGCCAGAGGGCAGAGGCTGCAGCGGGGATTCTTCGGTATGCAGATATCCGCGCCCAGATCCATTAAAGCTTCATTGAAATCGCCGGCTCGATCCGGCAGCGTTTCATTCACCAGAGCTTCGATTTTCTTCCTGCCCCGGCTCTTTAAAATATCCTCTTCCACCTGGTAGAGGCGGGCATAGACGCGAAGCACATTGCCGTCGATGGCGCCCTCCCGCTTCCCATAGGCCATGGAAAGGATGGCACCGGCCGTATAGCTTCCGATGCCCGGCAAGGAAAGGATATCTTCCTTCCTGTCCGGCAGGCGGCCGCCATAGGTTTCTGCCATTTCCATGGCGGCTTTATGGATATTTCTGGCGCGGCTGTAGTAGCCAAGGCCCTGCCACTGGTGGAGCACCTCGCTTTCCTCAGCCCTGGCCAGGGCTGAAATGGTGGGAAACCGCTCCATCCAGCTGTTGAAATAGGGCTTCACTGCTTCCGTCCGGGTCTGCTGCAGCATGATTTCAGAAATCCATACATGGTAGGGATTCCGGGGTTTATCTTCCCGCCAGGGAAGGTCCCTTTTGTGGCCGTCAAACCAGGCAAGGAGCCTTTCCTGCCAGTTTCCCTCCCCTTTCTTTTCCTCCATCATGTCATCTCCTGGAAATCATAATCAAAAACCGTTTCCCCGTCTTCTGCAAAATAAATGGTCCCCCGGATTCTCTTTCCTGAAAGAATCATGGGAAGCCATACCTTATCGGCCATCCACATGTCTTCATAGGGGAAATCTTCCACCCGGAACCAGCGGGGTTCCATTTCATCAGACAAATGGGGACTTCCTTCCCATCCCCGGGCGAAGTATACAATGCCCCCATGGGACCATTCGGGATCCGAAGGCTGATGGAAATAGAGATCTGCTGCCATGATGAGCTTCTCCGGCGCCATGATAAGGCCGCATTCTTCAAAAAGCTCACGGCAGGCGCATTGGCGCATAGTCTCACCGGGCTCTATTTTCCCGCCAAAGCCGTTCCATTTCCCATATCCCATGCCCCGCCTTTTCCGTCCCAGGAGGATGGAGCCATCGTCCCGCACCGGATACACCAGGGATGTATCTCTCACTTTTTGATTCCCTCGTAGGTGTCAAAATACAGTTCCCTGAACATTCTCTTGCCCGATTCCGTTTTATAAAGGCGGTGGTACAGTGCTTCGTTCTGCTTCAGCGGCGCACCGTCTTCATACTGGTTCACCAGCATATCCGCTTCTGCCAGAATCTGGGCATCGGGGCCGTCAATGCTGCCATAGGAATGATGATGAGCTACCAGCCAGCAGATACGGTCCACGTCTTCCTTTTCAAATCCCAGCTCTTCCAGCATGGGACGGGCTTCATCAGGTCCCAGTTCCTGCTGGATCTGGCCATCATTTCTGCCAAACCGTCTCTCTCCTTCATGGATGCCGATATCATGCACATAGGCAGCTGCTTCCAGAAGGAAAAGGGTCTTCTCATCGAGCCCTTCCTCCCTACCGATCTGGGCAGCAAAAGCGTGAACCTTCAGGAAATGGTGAATCCGCCGGGGATCTCCTTTGTCATAAGTAATCATGGCTTTGCATAAAGCCGTCAGTTTATCCATAGTGTATCTCCCTTTGTTGATAAACACGTAGTATACAAAAAGAAAAAAACGGCGCAGCCGCAGCTGCGTCGTTTCCTTTACTCATTATTTTGAAAGTTTCTGGGCAACGGCAGAAGTTACATCTACACCGCCGTCTACGACAGCACCCTGTTCAAGGATGACATCCAGACCCTTTTCCTGACGGACCTGCTGGATGGCTTTCATAATGTCGGAAAGGATAGGCTGCATGGCAGCTCTTTCTTTCTGGTTCATTTCTTTCTGCAGTTCGGTGGCAATCTGCTGTTTTTCCTGGTCAGTCTTGCCTGCGCTGCGGCTCTTGAATGATGCTTCTGCCTTCTGGGCAGCAGTTCTCATGTCAAGCTGAGCTTTCTGCATTTTCGGATGAGCCTGCAGAAGAGCATTAGAATTTACATAGCCAATGCCTGCTGCGGAAGCAGAAAACATGGCACCAAATGCGATCATACCAGCAGCTGCAGCTGCTACTGCTTTATTCATTTTCATAGTATCCTCCTAACTGCGCCCCCGTTGTTCGGGAGACTCAAGGGAAGCGCCGATATCATCATTTTTCAGATGAATCAGTGCTTACCAGGTAAGCATAGCTTAATTCTAATCAAAGAATCGACAGGTGTCAATGGCCTGTCCAGGATTTCTTGCAAATCCTCTATTACGGGTAAAACGGTTTATTTTCCCTTGGCTTCAATGGCCGCCGTTTCCGCTTCTTCCGCCATGGCCTCCTTGGCTTCCTTTAAAGCGGCCTCCCGCACTTCTTCCTTCTTTTCCTTCTTTCTGGTGAAATGGGAAATCACTTCCGGCACCATATTGATAACCTTGTCAATGGTTCCATTGGCAGTGGCATTCTTAATGGAGAAGAGTTCCACCCTTTCCCCTTTCATGATGAGCACCGCCGTAGGTGTCACCTTTCCGCCGCCGGCGCCGCCGGAGGTATTTCCGCCGTGGGCGCCGCTGCCGAAGCCGAAGGAAATGTCCACAAAGGGAACGATGGTGGCATCTCCCAGATAGATGGGCTCTCCTACCACCGATTCTGTGGTAATCATTTTTTTGAAATCATCAAAAATCTGTTTTCTTACTTCATCATCCATTGTCATTTCCCCCTTGTCTGAAATGCCAGAATTCTCTTGCCGGTTTGGACAGGGCAAGTTTGATCAGTATATACAGCACATACAGCGGAATGAGCCTTCCCTCACTCTTTCCTGTCAGTGTACACTCTTTATCCACATAATTCCACCGGATTTCTTCTGCCGCCTTCGGCAGGAAGGCATAAACCATACCGCAAAGGACACCAGTGGGCATGGGGTCTCCCAGCCCAAGCCCCCCTTTGAACTCCAGAGTCCGGGGAAATCCATGGGAAATCAAAAGAGAGAGACTTTCCAGAAACCGCTCTGCCAGACCATTTTCCAGGGCAAAGCAGACCTGGGAAAGATAGGAGAGCCCCTTTTTTTCTCCGGAGCTTGAAAACTCTTCCTCTCGGAAAGACTTCTTTCCAGAAAGGGGAACCTCTTTCCCTTTTTCTTCTTCCCCCACCTCCAGAGGCGCTGCCTTTTCTACTGGATTTCTCTCTGCGGAGGCCTCTTCGCGGTCCTTCACCCTTTCCTCCAAGGTATCCAGCGCTTCATCCAGCTCGTTCAGGGCCTTTTCAGAGTCCTCCCCTTCTGCCGATGTCTCTTCATCATGGAAGGAAAAGGTCTTCCTTTTCGAAATCAGTCCTAAAAGGAGGGATATCCGGATTTCCAGTTTCCATTTTTCAAAGGAAAGGGAATAGGAAAAAGGAAGAACCAGGAGAAGGATCACCAGCAAAAGAAGGGCCAAAAGGATTTCTACGATCATCATGGCGCTCCATAGAGACGGCAGAGACCGTCAGCCGCCTCCTTGACCTCCTTCACCAGGTATGACGGCGCCGTCACCTTCACCAGCGGCGCATGCTTGAGAGCCCAGGCCTTCATGGCGGATGCGGGAATAGTCACTTCCACCGTCACCAGATCCTGACGGGCCGACACCAGATGGGCCGCCTTGCCGAAATCATCTACAATGTCACTCATGAGATGCCAGTCGGCCTCAAAGGTGCATGACACCGGATCTCCTGTATACAGGCCGTGATAAGCGAAGAGAGAAGATAAGAGCTTTCCACCCTGTGCCACGCTTTCCAGAGATGTCTGCAGCCGCGCCGGCTCTTCTGTCACCGTCACCTGGGACATCATATCGGTCTTAAAAACAGAAATGCCTTCGCTTCCTTCCTCATTGCCCAGAAGGAAGTAGCGATCATCGGAAGCCACCAGGTGATAGGGACTCACCCGATACAGCTTGTCTTCGCCGGACACTGTGTAGCCATGGTGCTTTTTTCCGTCTGCCTCATAATGATCATAGTAAAAGGAAACCTGTTTCTTCTGGGACAGGGCCCGGGTCAGAAGGGCCAGCACCTCTCCCGACTCTCCCGGCCGTCCCAGAGCAGGCAGGTTCTTTATATTTTCCTTTCCGTCGTCAAAAGTGCGGCTCTGGAGCCGTTTCAGCTTTTCCGACAGCTGCCGGACCTGCTGGGCAGGCAGATGGGAGAAATAGAGAAGGTCTATCAGTACTTTCAGATCATCCTGGGACAGTACATGGTCCCAGTACCAGTCCAGAGCGAGCGGTGCTTCCTTACCGTTCACCACCCGGGTCACCTCCCGGCACACCACAGGAAGCCCCGCTTCCTTCAGGCGGCTCAGGTTCCGGCCGATGGACTTCCGGCTCACCGTCATGGCATACTTCGTTTCCATGAAGTCAAGGATTTCCTGCTGGGTCAGCGGATGGTCCCGGTCCGACTCCCGAAGGAGGACCTGCGCGATCCGCATAATGGACATCTTGCTTCCTCTGTCACTCTTCTCTCCTGCCATCCCAATCACCGCCTTCTGATTCTGCGAATAGCTTCATCACTGATGAGAGAAGAAATCACGGTGAGAAAGCGGATAAAAGGAGAATGGGCTATGGACTGCAGGGCGCGGTGTACCAGGAATGCCACGGCCGTGCCGCCCAGAAGATCGCTGGGATAGTGCACCCCTGCAAAGAGCCTGGAAAAGGCGAGAATCATGGCCATGAGGGTCATCAGCCTGGACCCCTTCATGTGCATGGATAGAAGCTCCATCACCACCACTGCGCCGTTCATGGTATGGTTGCTGGGGAAAGACGCATTGGCCTTATGGCCGGTAAAGTTCCATATCCGGTAATCCCGGGTAAACGGCCGTTTTCTGAACCATATTTTGCCAAGGGCAAATGAAATCAGAGACGCCACGCATACGCCCAGGAACGAAAGAATGCAGCAGCGCCGCCGCACCTCCCGATCCTTCCCCGGGGTAAACCAGAGAAACAGGCCGTAAATCACAAATGCCCAATGCCCGTAGCGGGCAATCAGATCCATCATCAGGTCAAAGGGCCGCACCCTGCCGGCCAGCCCATTGATTTTTCTTACTATGTCTAAATCCGGATTCATGAAAAAGCACCTCTTTCCGGGAGAAGCCGCCGCCTCTGCCGCTTTCCTATGTTTTTAATTTTATCATAATCCCCACTGTTTGACAAAAAGGGCGGACCTCCGTGCTGGGACGATTCAAAACGGAAAGGTTGACGGAGCTTCGCGCCAGAGCTTTACGGCCCTGCCGGACACAGTCATTCCAATCGCTTCGAAGGATCCCGGTACGCATCGATGGAAACTCTAAGGCCCTACATACCAGTCGGCAGGAAAGCATTGCGGTCCATGCCATAATCGGCGCAGACCAGACCGCCAGGCCGCCAGAAATCTCCTCCGGCCATAAAGCACCGCCCTCATGGTATAATGAATCCACAAGAAAGGACTACCATGAGAAAAGTACTGATTACCCTAGCTTCCATCCTGGCGGTGGCAGGTATTATCCTCCTGAACGCCCTCACCTTTTCCGATCGATACGCCAGAATGATGGAGACCTCCATCACCATCACCTCTGCGGACGACAGCTTTATAGGAAAGAAAATGAAAGAATTCTTTGCCCGGGAGGATTTGGAAGAAAAACTGGCCCATGAAATGGAATTGCTTCCCCTTTTCCCTGATCATCCGGAATACCATGAAGAGCTGGCTTCCCTTGCAGTCTCCCTGGGCCGTGATACATCCCTGGAGCAGGTACGCTGCCAGGGCCGCCGCTACTACGGCGGCTACCGCGTCTCACTCTCCCTGCCCAAAGAAGAATTTCAATTATGGAAAGACCGCTTTAAGGAAAATCTTCTGGAAGACAGGCTCTCATCCATCACCAACAGGGACAGCTCCCACATCCGCCTCCGCAAATTCACCGGCTGGGAGGAAAAATCGGAAGATGGTGACATTCCTTACGTACAGGGCAGTGCCAGCTTTCTCCTCACGGGGGGCGGCATGACCCAGCTGGTCTACATAACCGCTGTCATCATAGAAAAAGAAGAGGATGTTCTCCTTGCCCTTTTCATTTCCGACCATAAACAGGATACCAGAGGCATCCCCTTTGGGAAAATGGCGGAGCTGCCCCCTGCAGGTGCAGAGGATTCATAGGGGACTGGATAACGGGCCCCAGGTTCTTAATATTCTCAGGTTTGAGAGTCTTTGGGCCAGAGAGCTGCGGATTGCCCTCAGCGCGGCGATGATGTAAAGCCAGCGTCGCGGGACTGGCCGATGACTCATCAGTGAAAAGCCGCCCGGCGGATAGCAAACATCGGATAGCGGACAACCGATAGCCGACAGACGACAGACGATAGCCGACAGACGATAGCGGCTATCCCTCCTATTTTCCATGAAAAAAAGAGCCTTTCCGGCTCTTTTTATTTTTCCTTATTTTCCTCTTTTTTCTTCATAGCCTCTTCCCTCTGCTTGTGGGCCCTGTCATAGGCACCGCTCCGTTTGAGGGCCATGGAAATGACCGCCACCACAGCACAGAGAAGGATGAAAAGGTTCACCGTAGTGACGCCTTCTCCGAAGCCGATACGGTAAATGGAGTAGAAGAGAACCACCACCAGAAGAAAATCCTGAAATTTTGAAAACATACTGCCTTCCTCCGCTTCCTAAAGACTATCCTTACAATAGCGGAAAGGAGAGGCTTCGTCAAGTCCGTTTCTATTACAGCCCCTTCACTGTATCTGCAATTTCCGCAATCGAATACAGCGCCGCCCTGCCGCCAAGGCGGACCCGACTTCCTTCCATCCGGCCGTTTTATGACTTCAAACCACGAAGAAGGCAGTTTTCTCCGCGTATCCCTGTGCTCTGCCGGAAATACGGCCCGTCTTCGCAAAGGGCTGATGATTATAAAGAACTACCTGAATCCATAAAAAAACTGACTTCCTGGCAGAATCAAATTCCACCATGAAGTCAGTTTTTTATTAATTTGGCCCGTCAGCAGGTATGGCAGTCCTCATAAATGCCCTTTTCCTTCAGCAGTTGGATGACCGTTTCTCCGATATCCGCTACGGTTCTGGCCACCGGAATGCCTACGGCATTCAAGGCAGCAATCTTTTCAGCCGCCGTGCCCTTGCCGCCGGAAATGATGGCGCCCGCATGACCCATGCGCTTTCCTGGAGGCGCCATGCGGCCTGCGATGAAAGCAGCCACAGGCTTCTTCATATGTTCCCTGATCCACTGGGCCGCCCTTTCCTCTGCATTGCCGCCGATTTCACCGATCATGAGCACCGCTTCTGTTTCCGGGTCTTCATTGAAAAGGGTCAGGGTATCGATGAAATCCATGCCCTTGATGGGGTCGCCGCCAATGCCGATGGCCGTGGTCTGGCCAATGCCTGCCTCTGTGAGCTGGTAGGTGGCTTCGTAGGTCAATGTACCGGATTTGGATACGACGCCTACATGGCCTCTTTTATAAATCTGGGAGGGAATGATGCCGATATTGGCTTCGTCCACAGAAATGATGCCGGGGCAGTTCGGTCCGATGAGACGGGTCTTTTTCCCTTCCATGTAGCGATGCACCTTTACCATGTCTTCCACTGGGATATGCTCCGTAATGCATACCACCAGGTCAAGACCTGCTTCCACCGCTTCCAGAATGGCATCCGCTGCAAAGGGAGCCGGCACGAAAATGACAGATGCATTGGCGCCGGTCACAGCCACTGCGTCTCTCACCGTATTGAACACGGGAACGCCGCAGCACACCTGTCCCGCCTTTCCCGGTGCCGTACCGCCTACGATATTCGTACCGTAAGCCTGCATCTGTTCTGTATGGAAACGGGCTGCCCTGCCGGTAATGCCCTGTACAATGACCTTCGTATCTTTATGGATTAATATACTCATAACCAGCCCTCCTTATTTCTTTTCCTTCTGCTCTTTCGCCAGGCGAATCACTTTCTTAGCGCCCTCATCCATGGAAGAAGCAGGGAAAAGGTTCACAATGTGGGCTTCTTCCAGAATCTTCCGTCCTTTTTCCACATTCCGTCCCTCCAGACGCACCACTACAGGAATGGGGAACTCTTCCTTTCCGCCGGAAAGGAGCGCTGCTGCTTCCACAATGCCTGTGGCAATGACATCGCACTTATTGATACCGCCGAAAATATTGATCAGAATGCCATGCACCTGGTCATCTTCCAGCATGATTTTGAAAGCAGCCACGATTTTCTCCGGTGTGGAATCGCCGCCTACATCCAGGAAATTGGCCGGTTCTCCTCCGTTTTCCTTTATAATATCCACCGTAGCCATAGCCAGGCCGGCACCATTCACCATGCAGGCCACATCGCCGCCCAGGTTCACATAGTTCAATCCTTCTGCCGCCGCTTCTCTTTCCTTCTGATCCTCTTCCGTAATATCCCGGAGAGCCACGATTTCCGGATGACGGGACAGTGTGCTGTCATCAAAATTCAGCTTGGCATCCAGAGCCAGCACTTCATTTTCCTCTGTCACCACCAGGGGATTGCATTCTGCCAGGGAGCAGTCCTTATCCACAAACAGCTTGTACAGATATTTCATGAAAGTCTTCGCCTTCGGCACCACCGCCTGCTCCATATGAAGGGCATAAGCCATGCGGTTGGCCTGGAAATCGGCCAGGCCGATGGCCGGGTCGATATATTCCTTCAGAATGGCTTCGGGATTTTCTGCAGCCACATCTTCAATGGCCATGCCGCCGGACTCGGAAGCCATCATCACCACACACCGGGATTCCCTGTCCACCACAAAGGAAATATAATATTCCTTCTTGATATGGGCGCCTGCTTCGATGAGAAGACGGTTCACTTTCTTTCCCTGGGGCCCGGTCTGGCGGGTCACAAGGATGCTGCCCAGAAGCTCTCTGGCATATTTTCTCACTTCTTCCGGAGAATGGGCCAGCTTGACGCCTCCCGCCTCTCCGCGGCCGCCGGCATGGATCTGGGCCTTCACAACCACCACCGGTGTGCCGATACGCTTCGCTGCAGCCACCGCATCCTCCACGGTGAATGCGGGATATCCTTCGGGCACATGAATGCCATATTCCTTCATAATGGCCTTGCTCTGATACTCATGTATATTCATAAACATCCCCCTTTTGGAAATGAAAGAACCGCCTCTGCGGTTCCAGGGGAAGGCGCGAAAAACGGTCTTCCTCTCTTTTTCGATGATTCAATTACATTTCCTATCATATCACCTTATGTGTCGGCAAAAAAGGTGAAGTTCCACAAATAAGGTACTCTTTGCAAAATTAGCATAGCCTATATAGGGTATAGTGAGAAAAAGGGATAGTATACTGGAATTATGATAGGTTCAGAGTGTTGTGGTGGCGGCTTCGCCGCAATATTTAGCCGGCGTTACGTATTTCCTTTGTCTATCGTAAGGCGGATGTCTTTAGTGACATTTCATCTAAATTAGGAAAGCGCTGATTAAATCATTGTTTGCTTTTATTCTTGGATTTTTATGCAATACAAGGAATAGGACAACGCGAATAGCGAGCTATTTAAGGAGTCCCAGGACGAAGCAGTGCATAAAAATTCTTATAAAAACAACCTCATGGTATTTTCGACATTCTTTCTTAATGTCCTTCCTCCTTTTGTCAATGAATGCAATTATTTCAAATCAACAATCATATTTATTGTAATTGGAAATCATTTTACCATTAACCACTGTATTATTCCAATTCCGCCCAATGATAGAATCATCCCAATTGCAAACTGTATCTAATAAAATCAAAGTAGCGATAATAATATCAACAATGTTCAAAACAAATGCTATCCGTTTTAATTCAATCCACCATTCGTAATCTTCAGGGAAAGGAGCATTATGTCTTTTATACGCATATTTAGCATTTAATATCTTCATCCTTATAATGAGATATCCTGAGACAGGGAATAATATTCCCATGGATAAAAGTGTTCCTACAATAAATTTCATTGAAATCACTGAATATGGCTGAGAAATACGATAGATAAAATCAAGGATAATGAATACTGCTAAGAGTGCTCCTATATATCCTATCGTATAGATAATCTTGAATGCATTCGTTTCCATTTTTTTGTATGAGGTTATCCAGTTGAATAATAGACTTATGAAGAAGGCCAGCATGGTAATAATAGATAAGGCTGCAATCATTTTTTATTATCTCCCCGTTTCTGTTTTTGCTTATCAGTTATTATAAGATTTTGCTTAATCCAATAAGCGCCGTGATCCAATGGTACTGAAATTACTATACCAGGAACTGGTGCCAATGCTCCTCCTAAGATTCCAAATGCAAGCTTAAACGTATCAATTCCCACAGCTATTTCCAAGTCTTTTCCGCTATAGGTATTAAAATCGCCGGTGATATCTACAATCCCACCCACTGCATTTCCGACTGCATTGTATTTTCCAAGTGCGCCCCCGAGGCCTCGGACTCCGTGCTTATACATTTCTGTCCATGGTTTCCCAATCTCACCGGAAATCAACGCCATACCGGCAGAGTTAAGGGGATTGAAGAAATCGTCTTCTTTATGTTCTGCCTCGTATCTGCTAAGAGTTCCCTTCTGTATGTCAACTTTCCAGGCATTGTCATAATCCTTGCTCTTTGCCGGTAACAGTTCTCTGCTGCCGGTTACATCATAGACGGCTCCATTCACAATTACCTGAATCCCCGGAACAAGTCTCTTTGCTATGGATCTTGCAGCACGATTAATATACTCCGGTGTATTGCTAATTTCATGCACTTCTATACCTGGCAGAGTAAACACCGGGAGATTTTTCGTTTCAAGTATATCAGGTCTATGATGAGTGTCTCTTGCCTTCACCGTTTCCATATCGCTGGAGTCATCATAGGTTATGCGTTGAATGGCATTCACAAAGTAAAGTTCTTCTTTAATTTCCTTCTCCCGCCTGCGATTCCCTTTGGCTTCCTTCAATTCTTTTTCTATGTGGAGTCTTGTCTCTCGGCCATAGCTATTCCACTTTGCCGCCTCAAGGGAAATACCAGCCATACCGAAAATAGAAGCATCAGACACTTTGCCAATTACTGCTCCCAGTCCTGTGCTAAGCCATTCTACCGTATCAGGATGCTTTCTCACCCATTCCGGAGATTTTGTGCGGTTCAGGTATCCCATCACATATTCATGGATACTTCCGGACAGGGCGCCTGCCAGAGTCTCTCCTGTTCCCATGTCTCCCATAAGGGCGCCAAAAGCTCCATGGAGGAGGACTTTTTCTGCGGAGCCGTCTTTCCATCCCCTGCTTTCTGCATAGGCATGAATGGCCTGGTTGCCGTATTTCTCCATCATGCCCAGAAGTTCCTGCTTTTCTTCCACCTTGGATTTATCAAAGATTTCCTTCAGCTTATTCAGGCTGCTTTCTGTATCCCGATTCAAGGTAGAAATGTCCTGGTTCTGGTTCTTCTTGTCCGTAATAACGATAGTCCCTTTCGCAATGGCCGCTTTGGTACTGCTATCCGCCTTATCCTTCACGGTGGGGCTCATCTGCGGCGTAAGGCCGCGGGCGTTGAGGGGCGTGATGCTGTCTTTGGGATTATAGGAGATGCCCATGCCGCCTGCTTTGTAGTCCGCTTTGTGCTCCACATCTTCCCAGCTTAAAGTACCGGTGCGAAGGGTATTCTTTTCCGCATCGCATCGCCTTTGCTGTCTATAACGGCACCTTTGAGGTGGGTGTTATCCTTAACAGTATTGTTTCTTTGTATATTTATTGTTTCTTTGTATAAATATATGATTGCATATTTCATGTAAAAGAGTAGAACTCAATTCTATTATAAAATAATATATTTATGTTTTATTTCGTTTTTATATTATATATTACTTTTGTAGAAAAGGCGAGTTGAGACTATGTGCAGCCTTTCCCTTCCTGATACGCCTTCCCCTTCTCCATGACTATCCCTATAGAAACAGCCAACCGGCAAAATCCTCTCAGAAATCCTGCAGGCGCCCATCCATGGAGCAGGAGGGAGGGGATGGAAGCAGGAAGGCCGTTTCCCTTCAGTGCACTGAAACCAAGGAAATATGAAAAGCATACATCGGCCAGGGGTAAGGCAGGATATGGAATGCCTGCCATGTGGTGTGTTCTTTTCCACGATAAAAGGCTTCACAGCTCTCTGTGAGGCCTTTTTGCCGTGGAGATTTTTATTTCCTATGGCTTTTCAAGTATCCCAGGACGCAGACCGCCAGGGCCAGGAAAGCGGGGAGGCCCGTTTCTATCCAGCTGCCAAAAGCAGCGGTAATCACCGGGCCCAGCACCTTGTCGTGAAGGAACATGGTACCGGAGGTCCAGCCGATCATGGCGGCGCCAGCGTACATGAGGAAGGGGAAGCGGTCCAGTACTTTTCCTATGAGCTGGCTGCCCATGACGATGATGGGGATGCTCACCATGAGTCCGAAGATTACCAGAAGGAAATCGCCATTGGCAGCGCCGGCGACGGAGAGGATATTGTCGATGGACATGAGGAAATCTGCCAGAATAATGGTTTTCACCGCCGTCCACAGATTATCGGATGCTTCTATATGGGGATCTTCATCGCCCGGTGCCAGAAGGTGAATGGCAATGGGAATCAGGAGGATGCCGCCCAGCACCTGGAGATAGGGAATGGTGAGAAGCCATACGGCCACAGCCGTCAGAGCCATGCGGAGACCTACGGCGCCTATGGTGCCGATGAGGATGGCTTTCTTCCGCTCCTTTTCCGGCAGGCGGTTGGAAGCCATAGCAATGACCACCGCGTTATCACCGCCCAGGGATAAATCCATCAATATAATGGCTCCTACGCTGAGCCAGAACTGCAGTGTAAATATTTCCATGGTTTCTTCTCCTCACAATAAAAGAAACGGCATGATTCACTGCCGTTTCTTTTCAATGAATAACTGTCAGTCCTTATTATAGCCGTTCTGCCTGCCCTGTCAAATGAACAGGACGCAGATGGTAAGTGCCTAGGAGCAATCCATCCTTCCAGGGCTTGAGATCATGGCTTTCCATAGCGGATGGCGGAAGCAGGAGTCTTACTTCCTTTCATTCTCCATTTTCCCAATGGTTCCCAGTTCTTCCAGAAGGTCTATATGGATGGGCGTGTAGGTGCCGGGGTGCTTTCTCAGGAAGTACTGTTCTTCTTCCGGCGCTTCGTAGAAGTTTTCCAGCCTCTTCATTTCCGTCCGAATCGGCGGCCGCCTTCCACCTTCTCCTTCAAATGCATTGAATACCACTGCATCGTCGGTCATGCGGCGGTAGATGCCGCGGTTCTGCAGGAATGTCAGGTAATAGCTGATCTGCATGGTATCTTCAGGGCTGGTGTAGTAAACACCGCTCCGGAACTGAGGTCCCTCGGCTTTCCCCTGGATGCCGTCGGTATAGGGGTTGATAATGGTAAAGAAAAGTGAAAGGAGGCTGACAATGTCGATTTTCTTCGGATTGTAAATGACCTGTATGCATTCCCTGCCTTCCACTTTGCCGCTGTATATGTCTTCCTTTGAAGGGGAGTCGCTGCTGCAGTTGGCAAAACCTGCCCGTACCCGGGCCACGCCTTTGACCCGGGAGAAAACCTCCTGCAGTCCGTAGTAGGGTCCTCCCGCCAGGTACAGTTCTTTCATGAATGCTCCATTGATATACATGATTTCCTCCTTGACTTTGGACTTAGCGAAAGGGGGAGCGGCCCCGTAACGGACGCTCCCCCTTTTCGCAGGTCGGATTTCCTTATGAATCCAAATGGCGGGCGGCGGCGCGATCAAGATCGAAGGTCTTGATCAGTTCCGCCACTGCCTGGCTGGGTGATACCACCCCTGCCAGCACGGCTGCCCTCACTTCCGGAAGTCTGCCTTTGATGACAGGGTCTTCATAGAAGAGATTGTGCAGATGCTCGTCAATCATGGTTTTGACCCAGGCTATAATCTGGCGCTGGCGGCGGTTTTCAAAGGCGCCGGATTTTTTCGTCACCTTTTCAAATTCCCGCATCACCGCCCACAATTCCAGAAGTCCCGTTTTCTGCAGAGCAGAGCAGCGGTAGGCATGGGTTTTCCAGCCTTCCGTAGCGGGGCGGATAAATTCTACCATCCGTTCGTATTCTCCCTGGGTGACCTTAGCTCTTTCCAGATTGTCCCCATCGGCCTTGTTCACCACGATAGCATCGGCCAGTTCCATAATGCCTTTCTTGATGCCCTGCAGGTCATCGCCGGCACCGGTAAGAACCACCAGCATAAAGAAATCTACCATGGAACGGACTGTAGTTTCTGACTGGCCCACGCCTACGGTTTCTACCAGGATCACATCACAGCCTGCTGCTTCGCAGAGCATCATGGTTTCACGGCTCTTCCTGGCCACGCCTCCCAGGGTACCGCCGGAGGGAGAGGGCCTGATGAAACAGTTCGGTTCCCGGGACAGTTTCTGCATCCTGGTCTTATCGCCCAGAATGGAACCGCCGGTGATGGAGCTGGTAGGGTCCACCGCCAGCACGGCCACTTTATAGCCCTGCTGACAGAGAAGCTGCCCGAAGGCTTCGATGAAGGTACTCTTGCCTGCGCCGGGGACACCGGTGATGCCGATACGGAGGGAATGTCCTGTCCTGGGAAGGAGTGCCTGCAGGACCCGCTGGGCTTTATCGAAGTCTTTGGGGGCGTTACTCTCAATGAGGGTAATGGCCTTGGCCAGAATCATACGGTCCCCCTTTTTCACGCCTTCCACATATTCTTCCACGCTCATTTTCTTCCGAAGCGGTATGCGGCGGAGATTTTCCTTCGGGTAATACTTGGCACTGGTAACGCTGTTCACAGCACTGTCAATGCCGCGCATAACGGTACAGGCAAATTCAGGGTTCTTTTCCTTCGGCACCCAGCTGGGTCTCAGATCATCATCGTTATCAGGCATAAGCGCTTACCTTATCCTTCCCTGGCTTCGGCTTTGGCACGGTCCACAAGGATCTGCAGAAGTTCGATGCAGCACTTCGGAATGTTGGTGCCCGGTCCAAAGATAGCAGTGGCGCCATGGTCATAGAGGTACTGGTAATCCTGGGGCGGGATAACGCCGCCAATGCAGACGAGGATATCGCTGCGGCCCCGTTTCTTCAGTTCTTCCACCAGGGCTGGAAGCAGTGTCTTGTGTCCTGCAGCCAAAGAGGAGAAGCCAACAATATGAACATCGTTATCTACGGCATCCTGGGCCGCTTCTTCCGGTGTCTGGAACAGGGGACCTACGTCCACGTCCCAGCCCATATCGGCGAAGGAGGATGCCAGTACCTTCTGGCCTCTGTCATGACCGTCCTGACCCATCTTGCAGAAGAAGATACGGGGACGGCGGCCTTCGAGTGCATCAAATTCTTCAATCAGTTTCTTCGCCTTGTCAAACTGGCCGTTATCCTGGAATTCGCTGGAGTACACGCCGGATACGGTATGGATGGTAGCGTTGTAACGGCCGGATACCTTTTCCACGGCGTCGGAAATTTCACCCAGAGAGCAGCGATCATGGGCTGCCTGTACGGCAGCGTCCAGAAGGTTGCCATTGTCCCTGCTCTCAGCACACTTGGTAATGTGTTCCAGGTCCCGGCGTACTTTTTCGGGGTCCCGGATGGAGCGGAGTTTCTCAAGGCGTTTAATCTGCGCATTCCGTACAGCGGTATTGTCAATGGAGAGTACGTTCAACGGGTCTTCCTTGGCCAGACGATACTTGTTCAGGCCTACAATGGTTTCTCTGCCGGAATCAATGTCAGCCTGACGGCGGGCAGCGCATTCCTCGATACGCATCTTCGGAAGGCCTGTGGCAATAGCCTTAGCCATACCTCCCAGGGATTCCACTTCCTGGATATGGGCCCAGGACCGTTTAATCATTTCATTGGTCAGGTATTCCAGATAGTAGGAGCCTCCCCAGGGATCGATAATCTTGCAGACCTTCGTTTCATCCTGGATATAGAGCTGGGTATTTCTTGCCAGACGGGCAGAGAAGTCTGTAGGCAGCGCGATGGCTTCATCCAGGGCGTTGGTGTGCAGGGACTGGGTGTGGCCCAGGGCTGCGGACATGGCTTCCATACAGGTTCTGGTGATATTGTTGAAAGGATCCTGTTCGGTGAGGGACCAGCCGGAGGTCTGCGAATGGGTACGAAGAGCCATGGACTTCGGATTTTTGGCGCCAAAGCCTTTCAGAATCTTAGCCCACAGCACTCTGGCAGCCCTCATCTTGGCTACTTCCATGAAGTAGTTCTTGCCCTGATCCCAGAAGAAGGACAGACGCTTGGCGAAAGCATCCACCGGCAGTCCTGCTTTTTCACCGCAGCGGATGTATTCCATGCCATCAGCCAGGGTATAACCCAGTTCCAGGTCGCAGGTAGCGCCGCATTCCTGGATGTGGTAGCCGGAAATGGAAATGGAATTGAACTTCGGCATGTACTTGGTGGTGTATTCGAAGATATCGCCGATGATACGCATGGACATGGCCGGCGGATAGATGTAGGTGTTGCGGACCATGAATTCCTTCAGGATATCGTTCTGGATGGTGCCCTGGAGGATTTTCCTATCTACCCCCTGCTCAATGCCGGCGCAGATGAAGAAAGCCAGGATGGGAAGCACGGCGCCATTCATAGTCATGGATACGGACATCTGGTCCAGAGGGATACCGTCAAAGAGGATATTCATGTCCAGCATGGAGCATACCGATACGCCTGCCTTGCCCACATCGCCTACTACGCGGGGGTTATCCGCATCGTAGCCCCGGTGCGTAGGAAGGTCGAATGCAATGGACAGCCCCTTCTGTCCGGCAGCCAGGTTTCTCTTATAAAAGGCGTTGGATTCTTCGGCTGTGGAGAAGCCGGCATACTGACGTACTGTCCATGGACGGAATACATACATGGTGGAGTAGGGGCCTCTCAGGAACGGAGGAATGCCGCTCATGAAATCCAGATGATTGCATTCCTTATAAATATCTTTGGTATACAGCGGGCCTACGGGGATACGCTCCAGGGTGGTGTCGTACAAATCATTGTAGGATTTGCCCGTCGTTTCTTCCAGCCCTGTTTTCCAGACATCGTAATCACAGGAAGGATGATTTTCCAGGTCCAGTTTTGTGAAATCGGGATTCATTGCCATATTATTTTACCTCCTCTTCCGTAATCTTCATGCCTTTTTCCCTCTGAAGACTGCGGATGATCTCATAGCAGTTTGCCTTCACACTGATGAAATCGTCAATACCGGCATCACGGTATGTCTGCTCCAGGTCTTTTGGTGCAGCTCCTGCCAGGAACAGTTTTCCTTTGCCAAGCACTTCCTTCAGACGGGGAGCCAGAGCCGGTACATCTTCAGGATAGGTGTCATCCTTGGAGCAGATGACCGCGCAGTCATAGGGCGTACCCTTATCGTCACAGCCAGCTTTCAGCGCTTCCACGCATTTATCCCAGCGGGAGCCCGGTTTTCCTTCGTCATCCTGGAAGCCGTTGTTCAAATGCACATTGAATTCACCTACCTGCAGGAACGAAGTGGAAAAATCGGCCCTTGCCTTGTGCTGCGGGATACGTCCCATATTGGCCAGGAAGACTTCCACATTCTTTCCTGTTTCTTTCTTATAATTTTCCGTATCAAAGCGAAGACGCTCAAACCGTTCTGTCCAGCGGTGTTCCGTGATAGGACGAACTTTTTCTGCTTCCCCATCCGGAGTCATGGCCTTATAGACCTCGTTCTGGGTGGCACCGGCAGAAAAGGCTTCGATAGCCTTATCCAGCTTTCCGACAGCCGGAGATGCTTCCAGTTCTTCCAGCTTTTTACCCAGGTACTCCTTGTCCATGTCCTTCCTGTAATCTTCTACCCCTTTCACAAGCTGTTTCTTGAGAGTCGGTGTATCTTCCGGTCTTGGTTCGATGAGCTCTTCCGCCATGTTCGGGTACATGTTGTTTCCTACAGCCCGGTCTTTGCGGAAATCCAGTGCTTTGAAACGCTGCTTCAGGATATCAAGGATCTGTTCCTGCGGATATTCGGCTTCCAGGGCTTTCGTAAAGCCGCCCATGGACTCGATTTTCTGGAATTCCTTCCAGATCTTTCCAGCCATTTCCTTCGTCAGATGTTCCAAGGCCCAGGAACCGCCGGCAGGGTCGATAGGACGAAGCATGCCGAATTCTTCCTGCAGGATAATATGGGCATTTCTTGCTATACGGCGGGAGAATTCATCCCCCTTTCTCACCGTTTCATCATAGGGCTCGTTTTCGTAGGTATCTACGCCTCCCACCACGGCGGAGAACATGGCTGTCGTATTTCTAAGCATATTGACACCGGCATCAAAAATGGTGCGATAGAAATAAGCGGGACGGGAATGGATACGGCAGCTCCTGTCTGCTTCTTTTGCGCCGAAGGCCTTCATGATATTGGCCCATACTTCCCGGGCAGCCCGAAGTTTGGCGATTTCAATGAAGAATACGTTACCCACATTGAATCCGAAATTGATGGACTGGGCTATGTCATGAATGGAAACTCCTCTTTTTTCCATTTCCCGGATATATTCCACCGCCATGGCGAAGGTATAAGCCACTTCCTGCACTGCATTGGCACCGCCTCTGGAGAACACTTCGCTTCTCGCCATAATGGTACGAAGATGGGGTGCATTCTTCCTGGCCCAGCGGATAGATTCTGCCATGTCGTCATAGCAGGCAGAGAGCGGCTTGATCAGAGTGCCATTCTTTGCCAGCTGAGCCAAAGGATTGGCACCGATTACACCATGAAGTTCACTGGTATCTTTTCCCTTTGCTTTCAATGCAGCAGCTGCCAGTGCAATCATGCGGACAGCGGACGGTCCGCAATACATCATGAAAGGATAGGTCTTAAGATCAAGGCCATCCAGAAGATGAGCCATGTCTTCCAGCGTCGTAATAGATACGCCGGTGTCCCCCGGTTTTTCTGCATCCTTCACATCCACACCATCCATGGATGCACTGTCAAGACGGACATTATACACCGTGGACCCCTTATCGATTTCATGCTTCAAAAGCTCATTATTTTCGGAAGGCAGCGTCTCGTCGCAGGCCTGGGCAATGCCCCAGGGCGCTTCCTTATAGCCATTCACCGTGGACCCCCGGAGATAATCACCCATCCCTGGATAATCATCAAGAGGCAGGTCCTTATCCATAGCTACAGGACCGGTGCGGAGCGTGTAAATGGGATCGAACGTAATGCCTTCATAAGTTTTCGTATACATGAGTTTATCAAAAGGCTTGCCTTTGAGAAGTGCATTGCAGGCATCCACCCATTCTTCCCATGTGGGCGGTGTGAATTCATCAAATTTAACTGCCGGGAAATCCGTTTTTCCTTCAGATTTTTTAAGGATCGCTTCAAGCTCTTTATCTGTCAGCTGTTTTACCGGTTCCTGGGATTTCTGTTCATCCATGAATATATCCTCCTTTAACAACATGAGAGAAGCAGAGATTCCGATAGTATCAGAACTTCTCCGGACAATTCCACCATGACCCCGAGTTTCACCTCCTTCAAGGTATATTGGCATGAAAAAAGCCGGCACCTATGGATGGCAGCCGGTCAATGGGACATCATGCCCCAATCTCCTCCCCATCATTCGCAGGTTTCTGGAAGCAGGATTTACTTTTAAAATCGAGCTTCCCTAACGGTGATTCTTTGACAGATAGTTCTCCTGGCTTGGACTCCTCATTCCTGCTCGCCTTCCCAGGTTTCCCCAGTGACATTTTTGAGCAGGAACTCCTCCTTACAGTGGCGGGACCGCTCCGGCTTATACCGGATTCTCTTTTATGCTTTCGCATCTGTCAGAAATGTGAAATTGTCCAAAAGACTACACTCACAGTATAATTCATTAATTTCTAAGTGTCAATTATTTCGCTGTAATTTTTATCTAATTATACTGTTAATTTATAATTTTATTTGCAAATATTATTTGAAATAAAGGCATAAAAGAAAGTATAATGAATGAAGAATAAATAGTTCATTGGTAGTTCATTATTTCACAAATAAGGAGAATCATAATGAATCAGGAAATGGAACGTCAGAAGTCGGTAGAACTGACAAAAAAATTGGCAGATATGGAAGGCAGAAGGCCTCGTCTCTACATGGCAGACATGGAAGAAGACCATTCCAAAGAAAAAAGGAAGCTGGCTGCCACCACCTTCGCCGATGGAGGCTGGGACGTAGATGTAGGCTCTATGGAAACCCCGGAAGACACTGCGCGCCATGCCATAGAAAACGATGTCCATTTCATTTACTTCAGTACCGACAGTCCCCATAGAGTCCATCTGACAGTGGAACTGGAAAGAGCCCTCACCCTGCAAGGCAGGGATGACATCCTTATTGCTGTACAGCAGGGAGAAGAGAAAGAGAAAGAAACACTCTTTCGCTATGGCATAGCCGCTGTTTTCCCAAAGGATTATCCCCTGGAACAGGCAAGCCTCACTATGCTTGGCCTCCTCATGGCCCAGATGGAGGATGAAAATGATTAAGAAAGCAGAGAGTTGCCTTTCTTAACAGTCTAAACCCATAGAAATTACAGGCCCTTAAGCGCCCAGAGAACCAAGGGGCACCTCGCTTTTCCCTATTTCCACGAATAGAAGAAATAAGGGATACAAAAAGGGAGTTATCATTTCTTTTCATAGAAGAAGACCATGATCATAAAGGGCATCACAAAGCAGAAGGGGAATGAAAAATGAACTTTGGCATAGGGAAAAAAGGCCTGCCATAGTGTAAAGAGATTTTTCTCGCTCTCATACCATGAAGGCAATAAAAAAAGCAGTGCCGAAGCACTGCTTTTTCTTATGCATAGTTCAAGCTGGGATTAGCCAACGGTGAACAGCGGATCGCCGCCCTGTACGCTCTGGCCTTCGGAAACCTGCATGGAGGTTACTTTGCCATCGCATGGAGCCATGATCGGGTTGCCCATCTTCATAGCTTCGAGAACGAGGACTTCGTCGCCGGAAGCTACTGCATCACCAACATGTTTGTTGATGCGGATAACTTTACCAGGCATCGGAGCTTCAACGGATTCGCCTGCACCTGCAGGAGCTGCTGCCGGAGCGGGAGCCGGAGCCGGAGCGGGAGCCGGAGCCGGAGCTGCTGCCGGAGCCGGAGCTGCTGCTGGAGCCGGAGCTGCTTTCGGAGCTGCTGCCGGAGCCGGAGCTGCTGCTGCAGCGCCGCCATCTTTAACTACTACATCGTAATCCTGGCCGTTAACTGTTACAGTAAATTTTCTCATTGTCTTTCCTCCTAAATGATTGTACTTTCAACTTTCAATTAGAACTGCTGATTGCCGGAAACGCCTGCAATGCGGGCTGCGGTTGTCCAGCCGGTTCTAGCTGCCGGGCGGATGGAGACGATTTCGCCGCCACCCATAGCAACGATAGCAGCAGCAATTGCTGCTACGACTGCACCATTGTCAGCAGCTTTGGGAGCTGCTTTAGGAGCTGCAGCTGCTCTCTTGGGAGCTGCGGCCGGTGCCGGTGCTGCGGACTGATTGAGAGATGAACGTACCTGCCAGATCATGATCAGGGCAATTACTGCAACAACGGCAGCAAATACCGCGATATACATAACTGTACTGTTATCCATCTGTACCCATCCTTTCAATTAGAGTATTTAAGCGGCAAATATTAGAGCGGAATGTTTCCGTGTTTCTTTGCCGGGTGTACTTCGTGCTTGGAAGCAAGCATCTTCAGTGCATTGATGATTGTCGGACGAGTGTTTCTCGGATCGATAACTGCATCTACATAGCCGCGTTCTGCAGCTTTGTAAGGAGTAGCGAATTCTTCGACATATTCCTTTGTACGCTGTTCTTTGTTCGGATCTTTCTTGAAGATAATGTTAGCTGCGCCTGCAGGTCCCATAACAGCGATTTCAGCGGTCGGCCAAGCGAATACCTGGTCAGCGCCCTGTTCACGGGAGCACATAGCAATGTAGGAGCCGCCGTATGCTTTACGGAGAATCATGGTGATCTTCGGAACGGTAGCTTCGCAGTAAGCGAACAGCATCTTAGCGCCGTGACGAATTACGCCGGCATATTCCTGCTGTTTGCCGGGCAGGAAGCCTGGTACATCGACGATGTTAAGAACCGGAATATTGAAGCAGTCGCAGAAACGAATGAAACGAGCTGCTTTATCGGATGCGTTGTAGTCAAGGCAGCCTGCCATGAATGCCGGCTGGTTAGCAATGATACCAACAGTCTGTCCGTCCATACGAGCGAAGCAGGTGATGATGTTCTTTGCAAATTCCTTAGCTACATCGTAGTATTCGCCGTTATCTACAATGGACTTGATAACATCGTACATGTTATATGGAGCATTGGAGCTTTCAGGCATAAGGGTATCGAGGGCCGGATCGGTTCTGGTGGGATCATCACCGGTTTCAACGATAGGAGCATCTTCCATGTTGTTGGAAGGCAGGAAAGAGAGCAGATAACGAATCTGTTTAATGCAGTCTTCGTCGTTTTCAGCTGCGAACTGAGCTACACCGGAAGTACGGTTGTGGGTCATTGCGCCGCCGAGTGCTTCAGCTGTAATCTTTTCGCCTGTTACGGATTCTACTACAGCCGGGCCGGTCAGGAACATCTGAGATGTTTTCTTAACCATGTAAATGAAGTCGGTCAGAGCCGGGGAGTATACAGCGCCGCCTGCAGATGGTCCCATGATTGCGGAAATCTGAGGAATAACGCCGGATGCAATGGTGTTGCACCAGAAAATCTTGCCGTAGCCGGAGAGGGCATCGACAGCTTCCTGAATACGAGCTCCGCCGGAATCGTTCAGGCCTACGCAAGGTGCACCGACTTTCAGAGCCAGTTCATTTACGTGAACGATCTTAGCTGCATGCATTTCACCAAGGGAGCCGCCTTCTACGGTGAAGTCCTGAGCGAATGCAAATACAAGTCTTCCATCAACAGTGCCGTAACCTGTTACTACGCCTTCACCAGGGAGATCTTTCTTTTCCTGGCCGAAGTTGTGGCAGCGGGATTTTACAAGGGCATTGACTTCTACGAAAGTGCCTTCATCAAACAGAAGAGCAAGTCTTTCACGAGCAGTCAGTTTGCCTTTTGCATGCTGTTTTTCAACACGTTTTTCGCCACCCATAGCCTCTACATGAGCGAGGTTTTTATGGAGAAGTTCAATTCTTTCTTCAACAGTTGCCATTCTTACACCTCCAAAAATTTTAGGGTCCCCCACAGGGGGGATGACTTACCCAAATGGGCAAGTCATATGCCATCGTTCAAATTATTTCTTGAAGGATGGGCCGCCGGGGCGTTCTGTCAGTTCAAGCAGAAGGCCAGTTGCCTTTGGATGCAAGAATGCAATATGACAGCCGCCTGCACCAACACGGAACTTCTTGTCGATGAGCGGAACTTCTTTAGCCTGCAGATCAGCCAGAGCAGCTTCGATGTCATCTACACGAAGAGCAACATGCTGGAAACCGTTCTTGCCGTTGTTTGCTTTTTCAATGAAACGAGCAATCGGGCCGTCCGGAGTGGTAGAACCCAGGAATTCGAGTTCGCAAGCTTCGGTCTGAGCGGATGGTTTGAAGAAGCTTGTGGTTACATGCTGTTCTTCAACGGTTTCATCCGGCAGAGAAGGTTCAAGTCCGAAAATGTCTTTCATCTGCTGTTTAATCTTTGCGAGATCTTTAACAGCTACGCCAACATGATCGACAGTTAAAACTTTGAATGCCATAATAACTCCTCCTTTAAAATTATTTGAATATTTTGCCCACAATGGAATCAACGACTGTGTACGGATCAGTTTTCCGTTCAAAGACTTGTTCCACGTAGTCACTAAATTCACCCGTCTTGGAGATGGTTTCTTCAATATGACGGGAAATGCGGTCGTGAATCATCTCAAGCATTTCGGAACGAGCCCGGTCGCGTCTTCTTTCATCAAGAACGCCGGATTCTTCCAGATACTTACGATGATCGCCCAGGGCTGCTACTACATCATCTACCCCCTGGTCTTTGTTCGCAATCGTCCTTTCAATCGGAGGACGCCAGTTCTGGGCTTCGCCCAGATCGAGCATCATTTCGATTTCTACATTCAGACGATCTGCGCCATCACGGTCACATTTATTGATGACGAATACATCACCAATTTCGAGGATACCTGCTTTAATAGCCTGAATATCGTCACCAAGTCCAGGTACGAGCACAACAAGTGTTGTATCCGCATTTTTGACGATATCGACTTCTGACTGTCCTACGCCTACTGTTTCGATGAAAATAACATCGAGACCGAAAGCATCCATCAGTTTTACCGCATCAGCTGTCTTGCGGGAAAGTCCGCCGAGACTGCCTCGCGTGCCCATACTACGGATATAAACACCCTTATCCAAGGTCAGGTCGTTCATACGGATACGGTCGCCAAGGATGGCGCCGCCGGAGAACGGACTGGTAGGATCGACTGCTACGATACCTACGGTCTTACCCTGAGCACGGTATTTCTTGATCAGGGCATCTGACAGTGTGCTCTTACCCGCACCAGGTGCACCAGTGATACCGATGACCTGTGCACGACCGGTATGATGATAGATATCTTTCATGATATCTTCAAATCCATCCCGTTCGTCTTCAACGATGGTAATTGCTCTCGCTAAGGCACGTCTGTTTCCATTCCAAAAATCTTTCATTGAGAATTCCATGGATACACCGCCTTTTCGAAGAGTAAAGAGAAATAATATAGTTGCAAGGGGCTGGGTATTAGTCCAGTCCCTAGCAGCTAAATTACCAAACGTCAGTCAATAACAGCGACAGGCTGATTATTTCTTAACGTTTTCTTTAATGAAGTCAATAACTTTCTTTGTTGGGGTGCCAGGTGTGAAGATAGCTTTTACGCCAGCTTTTTCGAGGCCTGGGATATCGTCTTCCGGAATTACGCCGCCGCCGATAACCAGAACGTCGCCCATTCCTTTAGCCTTCAGTGCTTCTACAACTTCCGGGAAAAGGGTGTTGTGAGCGCCGGAGAGCAGGGACAGAGCTACTACATCAACGTCTTCTGCATCTGCTGCTTCAACAATCTGTTCAACGGTCTGACGAAGACCGGTGTAAATAACTTCCATGCCTGCGTCACGAAGTGCACGGGCAATAACTTTTGCACCACGATCGTGTCCATCAAGACCCGGTTTAGCTACGAGTACTCTGATACGTTTGTCTGCCATTGTAAATTACCTCCAGAAATATGTTCAGTAATGTAAGATTCTCTTGCTTCAGGCTGCCCTAAGATTAAAGGGTGTTGTGCGGTTTGTATTCGCCGAATACTTTACGGAGAACGCCGCAGATTTCGCCTTCGGTGCAGTAAGCACGTACGCAGTCGAGGATGACTGGCATAAGGTTAACATGATCTGGACCTTCAGCCGGAGTCTGAGCTGCTTTTTCAAGTTTAGCCAGTTCTTCAGCAACTTTAGCCTGGTCACGGTTTTCCTTATCTTTAGCGAGCTGAGCTTTCTTTCTTTCGCCAACGGAAGCATCAATCTTCAGCAGGCCGGTAACCGGCGGTTCTTCCATGGTGAACTTGTTGACGCCAACGATTGTTCTTTCGCCGGATTCAACAGCCATCTGCCAAGCATAAGCGGAATCCTGAATTTCTTTCTGGATGTAGCCTTTATCAATAGCTTCTACAGCGCCGCCCATTTCATCAATCTTCTTGATGTACTGCATAACTTCTTCTTCGATAGCGTTGGTCATTGCTTCAACATAGTAGGAGCCGCCGAGCGGGTCGACTACGTCAGCCAGGCCGGATTCGTAAGCTACGATCTGCTGGGTACGAAGAGCGATGGTTACGGATTCAGTGGTCGGAAGAGCCAGTGCTTCATCGCGGGAGTTGGTGTGCAGGGACTGGGTGCCGCCCATAACTGCTGCTGCGGTCTGAAGAGCAACACGGATGATGTTGTTGTTCGGCTGCTGAGCTGTCAGCATGGAGCCTGCGGTCTGGGTGTGGAAACGGAGTTTCATGGACTTTGCATTTTCAGCATGGAATCTTTCTTTCAGGATTCTAGCCCAGATACGACGGGATGCACGGAATTTAGCAACTTCTTCGAGTACGTTGTTGTGAGCGTTCCAGAAGAAGGACAGACGTGGAGCGAATTCATCAATCTTCATGCCTGCTTTCAGAGCTGCTTCGATGTAAGCAATACCATCAGCAATGGTGAATGCAACTTCCTGAGCAGCGGTGGAACCAGCTTCACGGATATGATAGCCGGAAATGGAAATGGTGTTCCACTTCGGTACGTTAGCGGAGCAGTATTCGAAGATATCGGTAATCAGACGCATGGACGGTTTAACCGGGAAAATGTAGGTGCCGCGAGCTGCGTATTCCTTCAGGATATCGTTCTGAATGGTGCCGCGAAGTGCAGATGCAGGAACGCCCTGTTTTTCAGCTACAGCGATGTACATAGCCAGCAGTACGGAAGCCGGTGCGTTGATGGTCATGGAAGTGGAAACTTTGCCAAGATCAATACCATCGAACAGTCTTTCCATATCGTAGAGGGAGTCGATAGCTACGCCTACCTTACCAACTTCGCCAGCGGACATTTTGTCGTCGGAGTCATAACCGATCTGGGTCGGAAGGTCGAATGCAACAGACAGGCCGGTGCCGCCGTTAGCGATCAGGTATTTATAACGTTTGTTGGATTCTTCAGCGGTGGAGAAACCAGCATACATACGCATGGTCCAGAGACGGCCACGGTACATGGTGGGCTGTACGCCACGGGTATATGGATATTCGCCCGGGAAACCGAGGTCTTTTTCATAGTCGAAACCGTCAAGATCGAGTGGTGTGTACAGGTTCTTATGTTTCAGACCAACTCTTTCCGGATGTTTTGCAACCTGTTTTGCATATTCTGCATTGTAGGCATCAAGTTTAGCTTTCAGGGATTCGTTAGACATGAGTTCATCTTCCTCCTAAAAAAGTAAGTATGTAACTATCTGGAAGTGTATCCCCTTTTCCGGGAAACCGCGGCTTTGTGCTCTTCTTGTTCTCCTGTGAGGGACGTCTTCCGTCAGGGTTCCGCAAAGCCTTTCGCTGCCGCAGCGATCGTTTGAATCTTCTTGCAGCAGCTTTCGGACTCTTGCGAGACCCATGTATATGACACTGTCTTAGACAGCTATCACCATAGGTAATTATACAATATCTGGATTATTTGTAAAGTATTAAAAGCAAATCAAATTATTTCTTGAAATGCATATCTCCGGTTTCTGCCAGGCTTTCATGGAATTTGAAAGCTTCTTTAAGCAGATGCGGGGTCTGGCTGTTGCCGCAGGCAGCGCATGCTCTTTCGTAGTAGTCCATGAGCTGATCTCTGAAGGACGGATGAGCAACGTTGTTGATAATAACCTTTGCTCTTTCCTTCGGGGTCAGGCCGCGAACATCTGCAACGCCCTGTTCGGAAATGAATACATGGGTATCATGTTCGGTGTGGTCAACATGGGAGCACATCGGAACAACAGCGGAAATCTTGCCGCCCTTTGTGGTGCTGTGGCAGAAGAAGCAGGACAGGAATGCGTTGCGGGCGAAGTCGCCGGAACCGCCGATACCGTTCATCAGCTTGGTGCCTGTTACATGGGTGGAGTTTACATGACCGTAAATATCCATTTCCAGAGCGGTGTTCATGCCGATAACGCCGATACGACGAACAACTTCACCGTTGTTGGAAATTTCCTGCGGACGAAGAACGATCTTCTTGTTGTACTTCTGAATGTTTGCATAGAAGCGTTTCAGTCCATCCGGGGATGGGGACAGGGAAGTACCGGAAATCATGTCGATCTTGTCTTTATCAATCAGGTCGAACATGCCATCCTGAATAACTTCGGTGTATACGGAAAGGTTTCTGAAGTCGGATTCAACGAGGCCGTGGATAACTGCGTTTGCTACGTTGCCTACGCCGGACTGCAGCGGCAACAGGTTTTCCGGAAGTCTTCCATGTTTCACTTCGTTCTTCAGGAAGTCTACCAGGTTGTTGCCCATAGCTTCTGCATCATCATCCAGCGGAGCCAGTGTACGGGTTACATCTGGCATATCGCATGGAACGATAGCAACGATCTTGGAGGGATCGCAGGGGATGTACGGGGTGCCTACGCGGTCGCCTGCATGGAGAATCGGAATTGGTTCACAGAATGGCGGATTCTTACGCATGTAAATATCAGCCATGCCTACCAGGTCCAGCGGCTGGGTGGTGTTGACTTCTACAATGACTTTCTTTGCAGTGTCAACATATACCGGAGAGTTGCCGATAGCGGTTGTCGGATAGAGTTCGCCGTTCGGTCCGATCTTGCAGACTTCAACTACTGCAAAATCCGGGCCTGTTACGTGTTCACCCTTCACGTTGGTGAAGAAGCCGGCACGTACCTGCTGTGCAACATGGGACAGGTGCAGATCGTAGTAGTTTACCTTGCCTGCATTGATAGCTTTTCTCAGGTTGGCATTGGTCTGATAAGGCATACGGTTTCTGATGCCGTTTACAGCAACCAGTTCGGTATCGATCTGGGAACCGGTGGAAGCGCCGGTCCAGATATCAACCTGGAATGGAGTTTCTTTCATGCGTTCTGCGAGTTCATGCATTGTAATCTTCGGATAGCCGCAGGGGGTAAATCCGGAAATACCGATGATATCGCCAGGATTGAACATTTTTGCTGCAGTCTTGGCATCGCATACCTTGGAGAGAAGACCTTTGTCTTCAATTCTGCTAAGGAATTCACTATCATTGGTGTCGATCATTACTATCATCCTCCCAAATATGAAAAATAAATTATATAAAAGTCCGCAGCCGCAAAACCTGATTACTCGCTTCAGCATTGCCGCAGAACTTTTTACCCGTAAAAAAACAGCCGCCTAATCCTTGTGGTATGAGTTTATCTTAAGATTATGTATGCCCGTAAAGTGTAATACTATAATCACAAGACCAAACCCTCCAATCGTAAGATTTTGCTGACTGCATTTTGGTTCATTCAATCACCAGTATTATTATAACACACTTTTCCTCATGAAAACCCCCCAAATGTACTATTTGCCTTACAAATTCCTTTGTACCCGTTATAGATAATTCCTATTAGACAAATTATGAATTGCGTGACCTATAACTCCATATTTACAGATGCCTCTATTAATTGACCTGAATTTAATGGAGATATATCTATTTATATACTTAGACGACCTGTGTATTGAAACTTATGGGTTTCGTCAAAATCATATATGAATCAGGAAAAGAACGAACCCGCCGCCGGATGCCGCACGCTAAGCCTCTGCCTTACTGCCATTTTCTTTTTTTCCGCAGGAAACGCAGAGGGCGGCCAGGGACCAGAAGCAGAAGGATACGGACCGGCTGAAGAGGACATGGTCCCCCATGCTGATGACAGCAAGAGCCATGACCATGAGCACGCCGCCAAGGCCCATGGACTTGGTGAAGCTGTCCTTTCCATGGCGGTAATTTTTCCAGCACAGGATGCCCTGGGCAAAGAAGGCGCCAAGGAATGCCAGTCCGCCGGGAATGCCTACTTCCGCCGGCATATTCAGGTACATATTATGGGCGTGGAAGATGAGCACTCCTTCTTCCTGAATGAAAAAATTATAATCGGGATAGGCAAGAAAATAGGTCCCCCAGCCTACGCCCAGAAGCGGATGTTCCTCAATCATGGCCACCGTACTTTCCCACAGAGCGAAGCGGAGGTCCACCGACGTATCTTCGCCGGAGAAAAGGGAAAGGAACCGTTCCACTACCTGGCCGTGATAGAAGGCCAGCACCACCGGCACCAGAAGGAAGAGGAATCCGAATCTTTTGTCATAAAAAAGAGTAAGCCCCAGCACAATGGCTGCCAGGCTCACCCAGGCTCCCCGGGAATAGGTGAGAGCCAGGCAGAGAAGGAGGGCAAGAAGAATCCCTGCAAAGACAGTTTTCCTTTTCACTGCCTTCTCTCTCAAGGTAAAAGCGGTGAGGATACTGATCATCATCAGCAGATAGGCGCCAAAAAGATTGGGGTTTTCAAGGGTAGAGTACATGCGCCGCCGAAGGAGGGGAAAACGTTCCGGGTCCACCCAGCTCTGGGCTTCCATATCCGCCGCCATTCCCGCTGCATTGGCATACTGGAAGAAGCCGTAGGCCACGGTGACCACGGCCCCTGCCAGGAAAGCATACAAGGCCTTTTCCTTTTCTTTCTCCGTGGAAACGGTGGTATAAATCAGAAGATACAGCAGACCATACATGAGGGGCTGCAGTGCCCAGTTCATCAGAGAAAAGGCGGTGTTCTTAGATACAAAGGCAGAAAGGAAGGAGCAAAGGAGGAAAACAGCCCCCATCTGCCATAAAGGCGGAAGAGAAAGCCCCACCTCTTTCTGCCTCTTCCAGTTATAGAGCCATGCCCCTATGGCAGGAAGAAGGGTTATATAAAAAAGAAAGGGATTTAAGGGCAGCAGAAAAAGTGTAGCATACAGCAGATGCAGGATATGCTGCTTCGAACAGAGACCATTTGCAGAAACTTTCCCCATTGATTCCTCCGGTATATGAAATCGGTGATTTTAGAGCTTTATTTCTTTTATTATATAAGACCCCGCCGCCGGTAGCAACGAGAGAATATACAGGGGCGGCGGGATTCACGGGGCAGAGAAAATAAAAAAAGGCCAGGCCCCGTGCCTTTTGCTTTCGTTTTTCTTTTCATGATGCAATAGGACATAGATAGAAAATATACGAAACCGAAGATATGTCCTTTGATGGAGGTTATGATGAACAAACGAATGACTGTGGACCTGGGGATGCTGATTTCCTTCCTTGTCCTTCTGGATTACCGGCTGGTCCGGAATTTCGGCCACGAGACGCTGGCCCTTGCTTTCTTTCTTCTTTTCCTTCTTCACACCTGGTTCAACAGGCAGTGGTATGCTTCCCTTACCCGGGGCCGATGGAACACGGACAGGAAACTGACCTTCCTCGCAGACCTGCTGCTCCTCGGTTCCTTTGCCGCCGTCATGGCAAGCGGGTTCATGATATCTCATACCCTCCCCACAGGAATGCAGAAAGCGCCCCTTCTGGCTCACCAGATTCATCATGTGGCCGGCTATGTCATGGTCATTGCCCTGGGCTTCCATCTGGGACTTCACTGGAGCGCCATTCTTCCCCGGCTGGAGAAGGGAATGGGATTTTCTAAAATCCCCCATCTGTCTCTTCTCTACAAAGTGCTTGTCATTCTTCTCACCGCCGGCGGCATTTACTTTTCCTTTTACTACAGCCTGGGAAGCAGGCTTCTTCTTCTCCGCATTCCCAATGCCCGAAGCATCCCCGTGACCCTCTGGACTTTCACATTCGGCCATCTTCTGATTATGTCCCTCTATGCGGCAGGGGCCTATTATGTACAGAAGTTTTTCAGTCAGAGAAAGCGGAGACCTGCCAGAACATAAAAAAAGACTGTGAAAAAATGGAAATCATTTCTTCACAGTCTTTTTTCATGCCTTATTTTTCCTCCCCATTCCAATAGGCTGTCCTGATACCCAGCACCTTTTCCGATTCGAAGGAGTCCCTATGGCCATCGGAATAATGACGGGCCGCTCTGATTACATATTTCAGCCCCAGGTAAAGCATAGGTACGTTGCAGTATACCATGATGATATTTCCCAAATCGGAGAAAGCCCAGAGGTTTGACAGGTCGTAGCCTGCAATGTTGCAGGCAATGCCGAAGGCTGCCACAAAAACACAGAGGCAGCGGATGAAATTGATGAAACCTTTGGACGAGGAAATACGATTGGCAGAAATTTCAGAGAAGGAAACGAAGCCGATTACGCAGGTATAGGCAAAGAGGCAGAAGCAGATGGAAACCATGATCTGCACCATCACCTGCAGCATTTCCGGCGCCAGGCCGTTCACCGAAAAGAGGAATTTCCCATAGGTACCGGCGGCTTTCCAGGCCGCAGGATCCAGTGCCCATTCATGGGCCATGACGATGATGAAACCGGTCATGGTACAGATCACATGGGTATCCAGGAAAACGCCCAGAGCGGAAATAATGCCCTGTTCACAGGGATGACGGGCTTCGGCGGAAGCAGCGGCCATGGTGATGGTGCCCTGGCCGGCTTCATTGGACATAAGCCCTCTCTTGACGCCCTGGAGAAGAGCGGTCCCCAGAAATCCGCCGAAAACGGCTTCCGGCTTGAAGGCCCCTTCAAACACGGCCTTAAAGAAATAGGGCACACTGTCCACATTGAAAAGAATCAACAGCAGCGCGGTGACTGCATAAATGACAGCCATCACCGGTACCAGCACGTCTGCCCAGCGGGACACACGGCGGATACCGCCGAAAGCCATGAAAGCCATGAGGAGAATCACCAGCACAGAAACCACATAATAGAAAGTAGACTGCACCGGTATCTGAATATGCTGTGCAAGTCCTGCGATGGCGCCGGCCGAGGTGACTACGTTGAACCCCTGGGCAGGCAGGCACATGAGGGCATATACGATATACACCAGTGAAAGAATGGTACCCACCCATACCTTGTTGCCGCAGAGCTTTCTGGCATAAAAGGGAAGACCTCCTACGAAGGTATCTCCTCTTTTTTCCTTGAAAATCTGGGCCAGCGTTCCTTCTGTAAAGGCGGTGGCCATGCCGAAGAAGGCGGAAACCCACATCCAGAACAGAGCCCCCGGACCGCCGGCAGCAATGGCACCGGTAACACCGATCATATTACCCGGTCCTACCCGCATGGCCGTACTGAGGAGGAAAGCAGCCAGCGGAGATATGCCCGCCTTAATGCTCCTTCGGGAAGCCAGCGTATGAACGCCCACGGAAAACAGCCTCACCTGGATAAAGCCCAGGCGGATGGTAAAGTAAATGCCGGAACCAACCAGTACGATAATTGCCAGGGAGAAGGATCCCAGCAGGGGAATATTTTTCCAGAAACTGAACATTTTTGGAAAATCCCAGAAAAAGTCGGAAACCGGAGTGACAAAGCTCAGCACCGCATTGAGGGCGGCAAATAAGTTCTCCATATTCCTCTCTCCTTTCGTAAATACCAGACAGGCCGGTCATGATCCCCATACCATGACCGGCCCCGAATGATGCTGAGAAACGCCCGAAACTTACTGTCTGGCCCCTGCAGCCTTGATGGCCAGAGCCAGCTTATGGGCCAGCCCCTTCATCTTTTCACGGGACACAGAGCACACAGCCAGACGGATACCTTTCTTTAAAGGTACCAGGAAGACATGCTGCTTTTCCAAATCATCACATACAGCCTGGGAATTGGTCACAGGGATGGTGATAAAGAAACCGGAAATATAAGGTACAAATTTAACGCCCTCTTCTCTGGCTTCCTTCATGAAGATGGAAGCCCTTTCCTGAATCAGTTTGAAATAGCGGGCTCTTTCTTCATCGAGCTGGCGGATTTTATCCGGATCTTCGCAGATATGAATCATGGCATTCTGGGCTGCACTGTTGCAGTTAGACCAGGTGGCACGGCTGCTGTACTGGTTAATGTCTACGAATTCCTTAATTACATCCTTATCGGAAGAAATACCAATCATGGCACCCATGCGCTGGCCGTACATGGTAAATCCTTTGGAAAGGGTGTAGGCGCAGACCACCAGAATATTCTTCGGCAGCCCGCCAAAGACCTTGAAGAATTTCCGGCATTCCTGTTTCTCCCCGCTGTAGTCCAAATAAGCCACATCGGGAACCAGGATGGCATTCTTTCTGCCGTCTGCCACAGCGTCTTTCAGTATATCCACCGCTTTCTGCCATTCAGCCACAGACATGCAGTAGCCCGTAGGATTGTTGGCAATACCGTTCAGAATGATGACGATATTATCCTGGTTCTTCAGGATGTCTTCCACTGCTTCCTTAAAGGCAGGCGCATTGAAGTGTCCCTCTTCCGTAAGGAAGGAAAAACTTCTCACCCTGCGGTTATTATCATCAATCAGGCTGTCGTAAGCCCCCCAGTGCCAGTCAGTAATGAGTACTTCATCGCCCGGTTCCGTATAATTGTGAACTACATGATGGAGCACCCCGGTACCGCCAGGCGTAGAGCAGGCATCAATATATCCTTCCGGTCTGGATTCGCCAAAGCACTGATCAATACAGTCATCCAGAAACTTCCGGTACCCCTGGATAGGTGCATAGGCGCAGATTTCCTTCGGACTCAGCTTTGTCAGTGCTTCTTTCACCACATCCAGCACCACCAGGTTTCCATCTTCATCCAGAATGGAACCAACGGTACCGTTCACCACCTGATCGTTGCCGATTTTTTCCGCCAGCGCAATGGCTCTGTTATTGGCTGCGAAAATATTATCTTCTGCACATTTTCCTTTTGCATGAGGTGCTGCCACACTGAACATAAAAAATCCTCCTTGAAATAAGAAAGAAGAAAAGCCTTCTTCCTGAACTTGGAAAAATAAAGCAAATCAATGAAAAAGCCCGCGGCAAAATAGTGCCACAGGCTCCCTTGCCCATTTTTCTTATGAATTTGACGACTTTATTATAATCCATGGATACAGAAAAAGAAAGGGCACCCCGGCATTGGACACACCTTCGGTGTGAGGGTTGACGGGGCTGCGCCCCGAGGGTTGTGGCCGCCTGCCGGCGGCGGGTTGTGTAGAAGGGTTGTGAAGGGAACGGTTCTTAAGATTGACTGGCCCTTTCGGGCCCGAGGGTTCTTAAGTTTGACGGCCTTTCAGGCCGAGGGTTGTAGTATCGCCCTTACGGGCGATGAGTATAAAGTCAGCGTTACGGATTTACCTTTCTGCGTCATTTGGCATGATGAGCATTCTGCTGATTGGCCGCGGCGTTTCCCTCCTTTCCCGCTTCGCAGGAAAGGGGAAACGCCGGAGTGATACATGAAGTCCATGCCGTCCAAAGTCTGAAGTCTGATAGTCTGAGGTCTATGACCTCTTTCGGGAATACAGTCCCACGGCCAGCGGTAAGTCCTCCCATTCCCCAATCTCCAGTCTCCATTCTCCATTTCCCATTCCCCGCCAGTCCCATTTCCATTATAATAAAAAGACATCTTATTCCTGCGGAGGCTTTTCATGATAAAAAAATACACCGATGTGCTGCTGGCCGCCCTTTTTGCTCTGGCCACCGGGCTTTTTGTGCCTTTCTCCCCTGCCCTTCTTTGGGAAAGCATAAACTGGAATCTGCTGGGCATCCTGTTCTGTCTCATGACCATTACGGCGGAAATCGGAAAATGGGGCATTCCCAGGGCTCTCTGCCTTCATTTTTTTGACGGAAAAGTCACGGTGCGGCAGCTGGCCCATTTCTTTACCGGTGCCTGCTTTTTTTCGTCCATGGTCATAACCAATGATATATCCCTTATTATCTTTGTTCCCTTTTCCATTTCCACTTTTATCGAAATCCATGAGCGGTCACTTCTGATTCCGCTGATTACGCTGGAAACCATAGCTGCCAACATGGGCAGCATGCTGACACCCATAGGAAATCCGCAGAATCTTTTCATCTATGAATACTTCCATCTGGCCCTGTCTGATTTTCTATCGACCACAGCGCCGGTGGTCTTCATCAGCGGCTTTTTTCTGTATCTGGCAGGACGGCTTTTCCCGGAAACCGTCATTTCTTCCCTGCCTTCCAGGGAAATGGAACTGCCAAGGAAGAAGTCCCTCTTTCTCCTTTTCCTTCTCCTCCTCTGTGTTCTTCATGTCCTTCGTCTGATTCCCCTGGCCCTCGTCATGGCGGTGGTGGTGCCGGCCATGATTTTCCTGGACCGGAAGGCCTTTTGGGAGGTGGATTACAAGCTGCTTCTCCTCTTTTCCCTTCTCTTCATGGCTGTCGGAAATCTGGGACGCCTGGACATCCTCAGCACCTGGGCCCGGCAGACCATAGGAGACCATGAGTTCTGGATATCCCTTCTCCTCTCCCAATTTATCAGCAATGTGCCGGCCACGGTCATGCTTTCTCCCTACACGGAAAACTGGGCGCCCCTTCTCCTGGGTGTGGATGTGGGCGGCCTGGGCACCCTCATTGCTTCCATGGCCAGCCTCATTTCCTTCAAAGCCTATACCCATATTCCTGCCGTCTCCAAAAAGGAGTACCTGGCCCTCTTTTCTCTATACAACCTGCTCCTTCTGGCAGTGCTCATCCTGTGGTATGTGATGGTGTATTAAGAAAGGGCAGAGGGACTTCCTTCGGGTTATGGCCTGCTGACCCGGGCCGGTTGTGGAAAAGGATTCTTGGTTTTGACGCCCCTGCCAGTCCGAGGATTCGGTCAGGCAGCAAAAGGAAAGCGCCTTTACGGGCAGGCCAGACCCCCGCTCTACACTCCCCAGTTCCTATTCCCCAGTCCCCACCAGTCCGCACCAAAAAACGCGATGCCATGGATTACCATGGTATCGCGTTTTTTTATTTTACATTCTTTGTGCCACCGGCATTGACGGTAGTATCATCACCGATGCGCCACCGGGTATTGACCCGGACTCTTCCGTCAGCGTCTCCATCACTGTTATAGCGGATCCTTCCGTCTCCGCTCATTTCCAGCATCGGTTTTCCTTCGGGAATCTTTTTTTCTTCTCTGTATCCCAGGGCTTCCAGCTCCCGGGCGTATTCCTTCTTCAGTTTCATCAGACTTTCATGATCTTTGTCCTTTTCGTTATGGTGCTCCAGCATATCCTTAATCACGCTGGCCAGTTCATAGCGGGTCATGCTGCCCCGGCTGAAGAAATCGGTGGTATAGGAAGGGGCTTTCCCTTCCCGGCACAGGGTTTCCACGGTCCTGTAGTCCCAGGACTTAGGGCTTACGGGATCAAAGGAATTCGGAGCGTACAGATTATAGGCAAAACCTGTGATAGACACTGCCGCCAGCAGGGCGGTGAGGAAAACTGTTTTTTTCATATCAGTCACATATCTTTCCTTCAATCACCTTCAGCAGTTCTTCCCGGCCCTCTCCGGTGAGAGCAGAGTAGGCAATGGGCGGGAAGTCTCCCGGGAAATATTTTTCCAGAAGTTTTTTATTCTTCACCAGTTCATTCCGCTTCAGCTTATCCCCTTTGGTCCCGATGATCTGGAGAGACGGGGCAATGGAACGGAGCCATTCATAGGCCTTCATGTCGATGGGAAGGCCGGGATGGCGGAGATCGATTAAAAGGCCGATCATCTGGAGACTGGGGGAATGTTCCAGGTAATCTGCAATGAAGGCAGACCAGCTGTCCTTGTTCTGCTGGCTTGTCTTGGCAAAGCCGTACCCCGGCAGGTCCACCAGGTACCAGTCCTGCCGCACTTCCTCTTCATTCTCCATCCTTCTGGACTGGATAGCATAGTAATTGATGGTTCTGGTCTTCCCCGGCTCCCGGCTGACAAAGGCCAGTTTCTTCCTGCCGCAGAGAGAATTGATGAGGGATGATTTTCCCACATTGGACCGTCCGATGAAGGCGATTTCCTTCTTTCCGTCGTTCACATACTGGCTGCGGTTCACTGCCGCCCGGACATAGGCGGAAGAAAATATATGAAATTCATCCATTTTTTTAATTTCTGACACAGGCTTGCCTCCTTGCTGCCGGTTGTCCGGATTCACTGAAAGGGGCTGCTGCCTGACGAACAGCACTTCCCCTGATAATGGCTTATTTCACCAGGGCGTGATTCAGCACATCATCCACATTCTTCACATATACGAAATGGAGCTTATCTCTCACCGATGCAGGCAGTTCTTCCAGATCCCGCCTGTTCTTTTCAGGGAGAAGAATCTGCTTGATGCCAAACTGGTTGGCTGCCAGCACCTTTTCTTTGACGCCGCCGATGGGAAGGACTTCGCCGGTCAGTGTGATTTCACCGGTCATGGCCGTGTCGCCTCTCACTTTCCGTCCGGTGTAGGCAGAGGCCATGGCAGTAGCCATGGTAACACCGGCGGAAGGGCCGTCTTTAGGCACCGCTCCTTCGGGCAGATGGATATGGGTATCCAGGGTTTCGTAGAAATCATCCTTCAGGCCCAGCTGTTTGGCCCGGCTGCGGATGTAGGTATAGGCCGTTTCGGCGGATTCCTTCATTACATCGCCCAACTGTCCTGTCAGAATCAGATTGCCCTTGCCCTTGATGGTGACTGCTTCCGTATCCAGTACTTCGCCGCCTGCCATGGTCCAGGCCAGACCATTGACCCGTCCCACGGCATCGGGATGTTCTTCCGCCATGGGCATGAATTTCACAGGACCCAGGTATTTTTCCAGGGTTTTCGCATTAAGAGCCGGAAGGCTGTCATCCTGCAGCACCATCTTCTTGCCTACCTTGCGGCAGAGGGATCCAATGGTCCTTTCCAGTTCCCGGACGCCCGCCTCTCTGGTGTAGCCTTCGATGACTCGGCGGATGAGGAGATCCGTGAAACGGATATCCTTTGCCTTGAGACCGTTTCTCTTCATCTGGCGGGGAATGAGGTACTGTTTGGCAATCTTCACCTTTTCCTCTTCCGTGTAGCCCGTGAGCTCGATGAGCTCCATGCGGTCAAGAAGGGCCGGCGGGATGGTGGATACCGTATTGGCGGTGGCCAGGAAGAATACCTTCGATAAATCAAAGGGAATATCGATATAATTGTCGTGGAAAGCCTTGTTCTGTTCCGGATCCAGGGCTTCCAGCAGGGCCGATGCCGGGTCGCCCCGGAAATCGGCGCCTACCTTGTCGATTTCATCCAGCAGAATGAGGGGATTCTTCGTTTTGGCCTGGGCAATGGCTTCAATGAACCGTCCAGGCATGGCGCCGATGTAGGTGCGGCGATGGCCGCGGATTTCCGCTTCATCGTGAATGCCCCCCAGGGAAATGCGGGCAAACTTCCGTCCCATGGCATTGGCAATGGACTGGGCCAGGGAGGTCTTGCCTACACCTGGAGGTCCTACGAAGCAGATAATGGGGGCCTTGGCATCCGGTGCCAGCACACGGACTGCCAGGTATTCCAGAATTCTTTCCTTGATTTTGGTGAGGCCGTAATGGTCATGGTCCAGCAGTTTCTTGGCTTCCTTCAAATCCAGTTTATCCTGGCTTTCTTTATTCCAGGGCAGGCTGAAAATCCAGTCCAGATAGTTTCTGGCCACTGCCGTTTCCGCCATCATAGGCGGCATGGCTGCCAGATGGTCGATGACTTTTCCGATTTTGGCCTTGAATTCCTGAGGAATGCCCGATTCTTTCAGCTTTTTCCGGTAGTCTTCGGCTTCCTGTTCCTGGCTTACCGTATCACCCAGGCGGTCATGGATGGACTTGATTTTCTGGCGCAGGTAATAGTCCTGCTGTTCCTTGTCCATTTTGGCCCGCACGTCACCGTTGATTTCCGCTTCCAGCCGGCCGATCTGGATTTCCTGGTCCAGCAGGTGGTGAACCAGGCGGAGCCTGTCCATTACATTGGTTTCTTCCAGTACGTCCTGACGCTGGCGGGGCGTAAGGAGGAGCTGGGCAGAAAGGAAGTCCGCCGTTTCGCCGGGGTCCGTAATCTGCTTGAGCTGCTCCATCTGTTCATCGGGAAGGCCCTGTTTGGTGTTTCTGAGCCATTCAAAGAAGGATTTTAAAATGGTTCTTCTGTATGCTTCTGCCTTCAGTTCGTCATCGGGCATGATTTCTTCCAGGTCATCCACCTGGGCCATGAGGCAGCGGCTGTCCTTTTCATAGGAAAGGATTTTCACCCGGGATACCCCTTCTGCCAGCACCCGCACCAGCCCGCCGGGGAGCTGAAGCATCTGGCTGATTTTCACCACTGTGCCTGTGAGATATACGTCATCTCCAGATGGGTCCCCCTGTCTTTCCAGGGCCGTTACGATGTAGCGGTCGCCCCTGCTGGCCAGGCGCACGGCATCGGCCGAATCTTTCCTGCCTATATCAAGGTTTACCGTCATTTTCGGGTAAACCACAATGTCCCTCAACGGTACCAGCGGCAGGGTGAGTCCATTGTTTTCTGTTTTTGTTTCACTCATATATAATTCCTCCATACTGGGGAAACTATGATATCTGCACAGTTTCCCCAGTTTATTGTAACACATGGAAGAGCATGAATTCCTTATTTTATTAAGGAATTATCAATCCTTGATTTCTCTTTTGTAAATAGAAGGGACCCCATCGGCCTGGAAGGTCACAAAAGCCGGAGCTTGAGAGCTCCGGCTTGCAGGAAATGGGAAATTTCCCCTTTCCATAATCTGAAGAATAAAATCAGCTGTCTTTCCTTGTGAGGATAGGTTCGGAATGGTTCTTGACCACATCTTCCGTCACTGTGCACTTCACCACGTCTTTCATGCTGGGGATTTCGTACATGACATGCTGCATGATCTTTTCAATGATAGCGCGGAGTCCGCGGGCTCCCGTATTCCTTTCAATGGCCTGACGGGCAATGGCATGAATGGCGCCGTCGTCAAATTCCAGGTCCACATGATCCATGGCCAGCAGTTTCTGGTACTGACGGACCAGGGCATTCTTCGGTTCGGTAAGGATTTTCACAAGGGCCTCTTCATTCAGCGGATGGAGAGGAACGATGACAGGGAGACGACCGATAAATTCAGGAATGAGACCGAATTTCAGAAGGTCTTCCGGCTGTACCTGCTGCAGAAGTTCCGCCATGTCCCGGTCATCCTTCTTTTCGATGTCTGCCCCGAATCCCATGACGCTCTTGGTAAGCCGGCGGTCAATGACCTTGTCGATGCCTGCAAAGGCACCGCCGCAGATGAAGAGGATGTTGGTGGTGTCGATCTGGATCATTTCCTGGTTCGGATGCTTCCTTCCGCCCTGGGGCGGTACGCTGGCTACCGTGCCTTCCAGAATTTTCAGGAGCGCCTGCTGCACCCCTTCGCCGGATACATCCCTGGTGATGGAGGGGTTTTCCGATTTTCTGGCAATCTTATCGATTTCATCGATATAGACAATGCCCCGTTCTGCCTTGTCGATATCGTAGTCAGCCGCCTGGATGAGGCGGAGGAGGATATTCTCCACATCTTCCCCTACATAGCCTGCTTCCGTAAGGGTGGTGGCGTCGGAAATAGCAAAGGGCACGTCCAGGAACCGGGCCAGGGTCTGGGCCAGAAGGGTTTTGCCGCTGCCCGTGGGCCCCAACATGATGATATTGGATTTCTGCAGTTCCACATCATCCTCTTCCCCTTCATGTTCAATGCGCTTATAGTGGTTGTACACAGCCACGGCCAGTGCCATTTTGGCATCGTCCTGCTCGATGACGTACTGGTCCATGTATTTTTTGATTTCTTCCGGCGTAGGCAGTTTGAAATGGGGCGCTGCCTTTTTCTTGTCTGCCTTCAGCTCTTCCCGAAGGATATTGGAGCATACTTCGATGCATTCGTTGCAGATATAGACTCCAGGGCCGGCAATCAGTTTTTCCACTTCGTCCCCGGAGCGGCCGCAGAAGCTGCAGACCGGAGTTCCTTCATTTTTCCTGTTCAATGGAAGCCTCCTTTATTTGGCAGTCAGTTTATGCAAATCATTGCGAGTAAGAATCTGGTCGATGAGGCCATAGTTCTTCGCCATTTCAGCGGTCATGAAATTGTCCCGTTCCGTATCTCTGGCAATGGTTTCCAGGGGCTGTCCGCTGTGTTTGGAAAGGATGCCGTTCAGCTCTTCCCGGAGACGGAGGATTTCACGGGCATGGATTTCGATTTCCGTAGCCTGTCCCTGCACGCCGCCCAGAGGCTGGTGGATCATAATGTTGGAATGGGGCAGTGCATACCGCTTTCCTGCGGCGCCGGCAGTCAGAAGGACTGCTGCCATGCTGGCGCAGGAGCCGATGCAGATGGTCGAGACATCAGGCCGGATATACTGCATGGTGTCGTAAATAGCCAGTCCTGCGGTAACTACGCCGCCGGGGCTGTTGATGTAAAGGTGGATATCCTTGGACGGATCTTCTGCTTCCAGGAAGAGAAGCTGGGCAATGATGACATTGGCCATGTGGTCTTCGATCTGGCCGTCCAGGAAAATGATACGGTCTTTCAGAAGACGGGAGTAAATATCATAAGATCTTTCTCCCTGTGCTGTCTGTTCAACTACAATCGGTACATATGCCATAGTGATAACACCTTTCTTTCTCGGATACAGGCATTTCTGCCTGAAATTTTGTCTTTTCCATATGGTCGAAAGAGACGCCGGTTATCCCCGCGTCTCTTTTTCTAAACCATCAGTTTCCTGATATGATATTCCCATGGAATGGGAGCCGTAAAGGCCGATTATTTGGATTCTGCCTTACGGATGGTTTCAATGATTTCAGCTTTTTTGGCTTTGGATTCCAGAGCAATGCCTTTTTCAGCGGCATAAGCCTTCAGGTCTTTCACTGTCATGGATTCAAAGTCGTCTTTCTTTTCTTCCGCTTTCGGAGCTTCGGGAGCTTCTGCTGCCTTTTCTTCTGCTTTGGCTTCTTCCTTCTTGTCAGCTTCAGCCTTCTTGGCTGCGCCGTAGATGAAAGCAGCTGCTTTCTTGCGGAGTACGGAGTTCACCAGCATGCCTACGCGGCCTTCATCTTTGATGATCTTCATGACATCGTTGGGGTCAGCATTGAACTGGTGAGCCATGCTGTAGATTTCCATGGACAGGTCTTCGTTGGTAACGGTGAGGTCTTCCTTTTCAGCAATGGTTTCCAGAACCAGTCCCTGACGTACCTGTTCAGCAGCTGTCTTTTCATAGTTCTTGCGGAGCTGTTCCATGGTCTGGCCGATGCTCTTCAGGTATTCATCAAGAGTGGAGTTTCTGGATTCCACATTCATTTTGATTTCATTCACGATTTCATCGATATGCTGTTCCACCATTTCCTGGGGAATATCTACCTTGGCATTGGCTACAGCCTGTTTTACGAGAGCTTCGTGGTAAGCTTCTTCTGCCTGCTGGAAAGCCTGCAGCTGCATCTGCTGTTTCACAGCAGCCTTCAGTTCATCCATGGTTTCAAACTGGCTGATGGATTTTGCGAATTCATCGTTCAGTTCAGGAAGCTGTTTGCGCTTTACGTCACTGATATGAACCTTAAATTCTGCTTCCTTGCCTTTCAGGGCATCTACGAAGTAGTCTTCCGGGAAAACGACCTTAACCGTTACATCGTCGCCGGCCTTATGTCCTTCCAGCTGTTCTTCAAAGCCGGGGATAAAGCTCTGGGAACCGATTTCCAGAGGATAGGTCTTGCCTTCGCCGCCTTCAAAGGGTTTTCCGTCAACGGTGCCTTTGAAATCGATAATAGCAAAGTCGCCTTTTTTCAGTTCTGTGCCTTCTTCTGCCTTTTCCAGTCTAGCGTTCTGTTCAGCAGCGCCTTTGAGCTGTGCCATCACCTGGTCATCGGTGATTTCGGGAGATGCCTTTTCAGCTTCCAGGCCTTTGTATTCGCCCAGTTCCACTTCCGGACGTTTTACGAAAGTAGCAGTGAAAGCGGCACCTTCTGCTTCGGAGAATTTGTCTTCTTTTACATCAGGGGTGGTGACGGGAATCAGTTTTTCCTGACGGAGTGCTGCGTCTACTGCTTCGTTGATGACAATGTCCTTGGCTTCTGCTTCAATGGCTTCTTTGCCGAAATGCATTTCCAGGATTTTGCGGTTTGCCTTGCCTTTACGGAATCCAGGGATTCTTACCTGGTTGGCAATGCGGGATACCGCTTTTTTGAATCCTTTCTGTACAACTTCAGCCGGCAGTTCGATGCCTACGGAAACCTTGTGCTGATCCAGTGCCTCTACTTTTACGTTCATAAAAAATATTCCTCCTTAAGTCGGCTTACCGACAAATGATACCTTTTTTTGGTCTTTCAATGCACGATAAATCGCAAGTTATATTTTAGCATAAACCCCTAAAAAAAACAAATTTTTCGATAAATATTCTGAAAATCCGCCGATTCCATGGATTTTCTGCCATTTGGAAAATCCTGCATCTCTTGTACACCAGCACCATGAAATCAGATTCTTTCCATCAATCCCTGCTTTCCCGGGGAATCATGGCGGCATATTTTTCTGCCATCCGGAAGAACAGGAGGGCACTCTGGGCACCGGTTTCCCCCTTCCGACGGGCCAGGTACAGGTCCGATGAAAGGGCCTCCTCCTGCAGGGTGCCCAGAATGAGCTCCCTGCTCTTTCGAAGCACCGTCATGGGCGCCACCGCTGCCCCCAGTCCTGCTTCTGCCCATTCCCTGCAGGTCCTGGCGTCATCGGACACACAGTAAATGTCGGGGCTGTATTTTTCCTTCCTGCATTCCTCCAGTATGATTTTTTCCCACCGCCGGTAGAGGATGAGGGGCACATCTCCCAGATCCTTTAAACGAAGAGCCCTTCTCTGCCAGGAAGGAAAGGCACTGCCGGAAAGACCGATGCCCATGGAGGTCCTTTCTAAAGGAATCAGGTCCAGGCCATAGAGGGAAAAAGGGGAGCGCAGAAGGGATACATCAATTTTTCCCTTCCGTAGCTGCTCAAGGAGCTCATAGCTGTTTCCCTCATATACCTTGAACTGGATATGGGGATAGCACTTCCTGTATTCCCGAAGCAGACGGTACAGTTTGTCATGGCCGCCGGAGGATACCAGACCCAGGCGGAGGACCCCCTGGTGTCCTGTCTTCAGGGTGCCGATTTCCTCCCGGGCCGCCGTTTCCAGATCCAGCATTTCCACGGCATAGCGGTAGAGTCGGCTTCCCGCTTCCGTAGGCACCACCTGCCGGGCGCCCCGTTCAAAAAGAAGTGTGCCCAGCTCTTTTTCCAGAAGGTGCATCTGGCTGGACAGAGGCGGCTGGGAAATATGAAGTTTTCTGGCGGCTCCCGTAATGGTGCCCTCTTCTATAATGGTTTTAAAATATCTCAGCTGTCTTAAATCCATCTATATCTTCTCCATATGGTTTTTAAGGAAATCAATATTTTTCATATGCCTCTATACCTGCTATGATACTTGTATTCCATGCAGCAGGCAATATGAATTTTACATCTGATGAAAGTGTATCCGCTAATGGATCTTACACACTGGTCAGGGAAGGAAGAGCACCATGAAATTATTAGTACAGCTGTTTCTGATTTTTGCAAAAATGGGAGCCGTCACTTTCGGCGGCGGTTATGCCATGCTCCCCATACTGCAGCGGGAGGTGGTGGACAATCATCACTGGGCAACGGAAGAGGAGCTCATGGACTACTATGCCCTGGGGCAGGTGACGCCGGGCATGATTGCGGTGAACGTGGCCACCTTCATCGGCTTAAAGCTGAAAGGCTTCTGGGGCGGCATTTTTGCCACCCTCGGCGTCATAACGCCATCCATGATCATTATCACCACCATTGCCATGTTCCTCACCCGGTTTGAAGAGAATCCCTATGTGGTCCATGCCTTTACAGGCATCCGTGCCTGCGTGTGCGTTCTCATTCTGGATGCCGTGCTGAAGCTGGGGAAGAAATCGGTGAAGGATAAAAGGACCCTTTTCATTTTCCTTGTCATCCTCTGCCTTTCTCTCTTTGCTCCTGTATCTCCTGTATTGTCCGTGATTGCTGCCGGCATGGCCGGCTTCTTCCTCATGCCCTCGGCGAAGAAAGAAAAGAAGGAAGGTGCTTCCCGATGATGTGGTTCCAGATGTTCTGGGAATTTTTCAAGGCCGGTCTCTTTGCCGTAGGCGGCGGCCTTGCTACGCTTCCCTTCCTTTATGATATATCTCAACGCACCGGCTGGTTCACTGCTGAGGATATTGCCAACATGATTGCCATTTCCGAATCCACTCCCGGTCCCCTGGGCGTCAATATGGCTACCTACGCCGGTTTCGAAGCCCTGGGAATTCCCGGGGGCATCTATACCACCCTGTCGTTAACGGCCCCCGCCATCATTGTCATTTCCATTGTGTATTCCATCCTGAAAAAATTCAGGGAATCGGAAATCATGGGCCGCATTTTCTACGGACTCCGCCCTGCTTCCACTGCCCTCATTGCCGCTGCCGGTCTGGGGGTGGCAAAGATTTCCCTCCTGAACCTTCCCCTCTTTGAGGCGAGCGGCGCCCTGTCTGCCCTTTTCCGCTGGCCTTCCCTTATCCTGGCCCTTCTTATCTATGCAGGCCTTGTAAAATTCCGGCTTCACCCCATCATTTACATTGTCATCTCCGCCGCTGCCGGCGTGGCCCTGGGTCTTTAAAATACCTGTCCCTGCACACAAAAAAGGCTATGAAGAATGCTGCATTCTTCATAGCCTTTTCCAGTTCTTCCTAGGCCCGGAGGATGGATTTCAGGAAAGCCCTGGTGCGTTCGTTCTTCGGATGGTCGAAGACATCCTCACTGGTTCCTTCTTCCTCCACCTTTCCGTCTACCATGAAAAGGACACGGTCCGAAACAGATTTGGCAAAGGCCATTTCGTGGGTCACAATGGCCATGGTCATATTTTCATCGGCCAGCTGCTGAATGGTCTTCAAAACTTCTCCTGTCAGCTCCGGATCCAGCGCGGAGGTGGGTTCATCAAAGAGCATGATATCCGGATTCATAGCCAGTGCCCTGGCAATAGCCACACGCTGTTTCTGCCCGCCGGAAAGGCTGCCGGGATACATGTCCTTCTTATTCAAAAGGCCTACCTTGCGAAGAAGCTCTTCGGCCACCGGCTGGATTTCCTCTTTCTTCATGCCTTTCACATAGATCGGCGCTGCCATGATATTATCAAGCACCGTCATATGGGGAAACAGATTGAAGGACTGGAAGACCATGCCCATTTTACTTAATATCTTCTTCTGCTGATTTTCATCGGCATATACCATGGCCCCGTCCTTTTCCCGGGCCAGATAATCACCATCCACCATGATGGAGCCGCCCTGGATAGTTTCCAGGTGGATCAGGCAGCGCAGCAGGGTACTCTTACCGGCGCCGGAGGGACCGATAATGGAAAGGACTTCCCCTTTTTCCATAGACATGTTCACATTGTGAAGGATGGTCTGCTTTCCGAAATCCTTCCGGATATTTTTCATTTCAATAAAGCTCATTTCGCTACCTCATCATTCCTCATACACTGCATACCGTTTTTCCACATAAGCCAGGATTCTTGTCAGCACGGCGGTGCATACAAGGTAAAATACCGCTGCCACCAGGAAGGGAGTGGTGTCGAAATCCCGCTGTACAAAAGCGCGGGTCACGCGCATGAGGTCGTTCATGGCCAGGATGTATACCAGGGAGGTATCCTTCAGAAGGGTAATGGTTTCATTACCCAAGGGAGGGATGACCCGTTTAATCACCTGGGGAAGGATAATGTGCCACATGGTCTGCCGATAGCTGAATCCCAGCACCTTGGCTCCTTCATACTGCCCCTTGCTGATAGACTGGATGCCGCCTCTGAAAATTTCTGCAAAATAGGCGGCATAGTTGGCCACAAAGGCAAGAATGGCTGCAGGGAAATCGCTGACCTGTACATGAAGCATGAGAGGCAGCCCGTAGTAAATGAACATGATCTGCAGCATGAGGGGCGTTCCCCGCATGACGTAAATGTATATGGCTGCCAGTTTTCTGAAAAGAGCCACGTGAGAAATACGGACCATGGCAAGAAGAATGCCGATAGGCAGAGCCAGCACGAAGGTGAGTACGAAGATTTTGGCTGAAACGCCCAGACCGGAAAACATGTTGGGCAGAATGTGAATGATATAATCCATCAGTAACTCCTTACAAAAATCAGGAGGCAGAAGGCCTCTTTGATGCATGTATGAATATCATACACTGCCTTCATTCATTTAACAAGACAGAGAAATAGAATTTTACAGAAAAAGAAATCACCGGAGGGAGGACCCGCTCCGGTGATACTTTGTTCCCACCTGACGGGCAGGAAAAGGAAATCTTATTTCAGTACTACATCCTTGCCGAACCATTTCTCGGAAATCTTGGCAGCTTCGCCGCTGGCAATGACCTTGTCAATGCCCTGGTTCAGGAGGTCCACCAGTGCCTGGTTATCCTTCTTGATGCCGATGGCGAAGGTATCCTTGGATACCTGATCCGGCAGTTCCCGGAAGGTGTCAGGCTTCTTTGTCATGTAGTATTCATTCAGTACGGTATCGGAAAGCACGGCATCGCAGCGGCCGCTTTCCAGGTCCATGAAGCAGGCGGTCAGGTCCGGATAGGCCTTGACTTCAGCAAAAGCCGCCTTCAGCTGCGGATCCCGGTTCAGTGCCGTTTCAGCAGTGGAAGCTTCCTGGATGGTAATCTTCTTGCCCTTCAGGTCAGCCATGTTCTGGACCGGAGAATCTTTCAGCACCACAAATTCCTGAATATTGTCCATGTAAGGTTTGGTGAAAGCCAGCTTTTTCTGCCGTTCCGGTGTCATGGTGAAACCATTCCAGATGCAGTCGATACGGCCAGAGTTCAGTTCCGTTTCCTTGGAAGCCCAGTCAATGGGTTTGAATTCGATGGGCACTCCGATTTCCTTGGAAATCGCTTCTGCCATATCAATATCAAAGCCTACGATTTTACCGCTGTCATCCCTGAATCCCATGGGAGCAAAGGTATCATCCATACCGGCTACAATCTTTGTGGGCTTTGTACCGGCAGCTGCCGATTTGGCAGCGCTTCCTGCCTTGTTATCCCCGCCGCAGCCTGCCAGAAGACCAGCGGCACCCAGTGCCAGAACCCCTGCAATAACCAATTTTTTCAGCTTCATAATCCTTACCTCTCTTTATTACTTTATTTCGTTAAAGAAATGCTATGACAATATATTAGCTGATTCGCCTGCCTTTGTCAAGCAGAAAATAAACCTTCCCTGTTCTGGTCTTTTTTACTATATTTTTACAGCCGTCCCGGCGTATCTTCTCCCTGCCCTGTGCTATAATAAAAAAGAAAGCTGAGGATAAAAACATGAATACACCTATCACTTTTAATCTGGCAATCGGAAGCCGGAAACCCCATTCCGGCACTCAGAAAATCTGCCCCTTCTGCCATCCGGAAAAACTGACCGGCATTATGGAGAAGAAAGGCGATATCATCTGGCTCATGAACAAATTTCCTGTCTTTGAGCACACCTGGCCTACAGTGATTGTGGAAACGTCAGACCACAACGGGGAGCTTTCCACCTATGAACCGGAAAAGCTCCATGAAGTCGTTTCTTTTGGCCTTTCCCACTGGCTGAAGCTGGAATCGGACAAACGGTTCAAGTCGGTCCTTTACTTCCGCAACTACGGTCCCGGATCCGGCGGCTCCCAGCGGCATCCTCATTCCCAGATTATCGGGCTGGAAGACTATGACTACCGGGATAACATTCTGGGAGAAAATTTCCTTGGCTCCCTGGTCCATGAAGATGAAGACTGCTATGCCACCATTTCCGATTATCCCCTGAGCTGCATGGGGGAACTGAATGTGACGCTGAAGAAAGACGCTTCGCCGGACCGGTTTGCCGACGCCATTCAGACCCTGGCCCGCTTTGTGCTTCACGATTTCCCCCTGCCCTGCACCAGCTACAATATATTCTTTTATCATTACATGAAACATATCCATGCCAAAATATTCCCCCGCTACACAGCCAGCCCCCTGTACATGGGCTACCGCATCACCCATGTCATGGACAGGGACAGCAAAAAGCGGATGATGGAAACTCTGGCATCCCCCAAATACTTCGGAGACTAATAGAATTGATGAAATTATACGCATTCAGCGATTTTCACCTGTCCGGCGATCCGCCTTCCAAGCCCATGGATATCTTCGGCGCCCACTGGAAAAACCACAGGGAAAAAATTATAACCGCCTGGCTGGAAACCATTCATGAAGAAGATACAGTCATTATGGCAGGAGACCTGTCCTGGGCCATGAATATGGATGATGCCATTTCCGATTTAAAGATGCTGGGCCGCCTGCCGGGCCGAAAGATTGTAATCCGCGGAAACCACGACTACTGGTGGGACACAGTGACTAAAATGACCCGCATGACCGATGGCATGCTGGAATTTCTCCATAACTCCGCCATCAGAACCGGTCAGGTAGCCCTGGCCGGCACCAGGGGCTGGATATCGGAAACTTCCCCCAAACTGACAGAAACAGACAAGCCCATCATTGCCAGAGAGGAAGGCCGTCTGGAGCGGTCCCTGGACCTAGCGGAAAAAACAGGAGCCTCCCGCATTATGGCAGTGCTCCATTATCCCCCCTTTGACGAGGCAAGAAATCCATCCCACATGATAGAGATCATGAAAGCCCATCATGTAACCGACTGCATTTACGGCCACATCCATGGAGCTGCCAATTTCACCAACCTGCCGGAAGAGCTCTGCGGCATCAAACTTCACCTCACTTCGGCAGACTACCTGGATTTCAAGCCCCATTTCATCTGCAACCTGGAGGAAATTCATGCATAAACTGGCAGAAAGCCGCCTGCTGGCGGGATTCATATACGGCGACAGCCGTAATCAGGAATACATCTATCTTCCGGGAAGCGAGCTGGACGCTGCCTCTCCCATGCTGATTTATGAAATAGAAGGCCGCCTGAGCGATGTGCCTATGGAAGAAGCCCTGGACATCATCGAAAAGCGGAGCTTAAAGCCTGCCGTCCATCCCCGACTTGGAAAAAATACCTTCCGCTAGAAATAAAAAACTTCGGACCCCTGAAGGAATCCGAAGTTTTTTCATGCGCCAAAAAGATTTTTAAAAAAGAGAAGCACCGGCAGCGGAAGTAAAGCAGCTCCCAGCCGCGTAAGGCGGCTCATGATACCGGGAAGAGATATTTCCCTGCCCCGCCGGTTATCTGAAAGCCCCTGACGCGCCACCTCTTTGGCTGCCAGCAGGCCAAGGGGATGAACAGACGCTCCCGCCTTCTCCATAAACTCTGTATCGCCGATCCAGTAAGGACAGAGCGCGGTAACCGCAATGCCCCGGCCCTTCAGTTCCCTGTGGAGGGAGCGGCTGAAGGAAAGGAGGAAACTCTTCGAAGCGCTGTACACCGAAAGCCCCGGCAAAGGCACAAAGGAGGCCGCAGAGCACACATTGATAATACCAGCAGATCCCTTCATATAAGGAAGACAGAGTCTGGTCAGCTTCATGGGCACCTCTGCGTCAAGTCTGACCATGTCCTCCATATCCTTTAGAGATTCCTTCTCAAAGGAAACGGCGGACCCCCGCCCTGCATTATTTACCAGAAGAGCAATGGCCGGCCGCTCCTCTTCCAGGAGCTTTTTCAAAGATACAAAGGAATCCTCTGCCAGAAGATCAAGAGAAAGGGCCCTTCCCTTCACAGGAAGCTCTCCTGCCAGCCTTTCCAGATTTTCTCTTCTCCTGGCAATCAGCCATATTTCATCGATGCCTCCAAGACGGCCTGTTTCAAGGGCAAATGCCCGGCCCAGCCCGGAAGAAGCGCCGGTAATGACAGCAATCCTTGCTCCCCTCATGGTTCCATCATCAGCACCGCCATGTGGCGCCCGGTCTTTCCCTTTTCCTTCCGATAGGAATAAAAGAAATCATTATCAGTCCAGGTAGAAATATGGCAGTCCTCGATATGATTCTCCAAAAGGCCCGCCTTCCTCATGAGATAGTGATTGGCCTTGGCCAGACCGAAAAGATATTTTCCATTTCCCTTCTCCCGGAAAAGAGAAGGCCATTCCGCCCTGCTGAAAAGAGGCCGCATGGCATCTATAACCTCTTTTCCCACTTCAAAATCCATAAGTCCTATGGCCGGGCCAATGGCGCCTAATATATCTTCCCTTCTTGAATGAAATCTCTCCACCATCAGTGATACCGTTTTCCCTGCTATGTCTCCGGCAGTCCCCCGCCAGCCGCCATGAGAAAGGGCACAGACCTTTCTGACAGGATCATAGAAGAAAAGAGGCGTGCAGTCTGCATAATTCATGGTAAGCGGCACATCCGGAGAAGAAGTAATGAGTCCGTCCGTATCGGGAATAGCCGTATCAAGGGAAAAAGCGCCACGCCCCCGGTCCTCTTCTGAAACCTCCTCGATATGAGTACCATGTACCTGCCGGCAGTTGATAAGCAGCCCTTCATCCAAACCCAGGGCCCGGCAGTACCGCTTCCGGTTCTCCAGCACATCCTCTACCCGGTCCCCCACATGAAGCCCCATGTTCAAACTGGTAAAAGGAGGCCTGCTCACGCCGCCCTTTCTGCAGGACACCGCCGCCTTTAGCGGAAGCCCCTGAAAAATGGAAAATGTAAGAAATGAAATATATCCCTTATTCTGTACAGGCAATTTCATACCTCCTTCAAAACATCAAGAGAACCCCACAGCTTCAAAATCACCTCAGTCATATCCGATGGCATGGGGGCATAGAGCCGAAGAGGCATCCCCTTTCGGGGCTGGCGGAAAGCGACAGACCAGGCATGAAGGGCCTGCCGCTTCATCAGATCCAGGGAGCCGCCGTATAAATCATCTCCCAGAAGAGGATGGCCCAATGATGAAAAATGAACCCGTATCTGGTGCGTACGTCCCGACCTCAAATGAATCAGAAGAAGACTGGCCTCATCAGAAGACGCAAGCACCCGATATTCCGTAGCCGCCCATTTTCCATCAGGCCGTACCATCCATTCCACAATACTTCCGGGCTTACGACCAATAGGTTTTTCGATAACCCCTTCCGTGGGCTCCACCCGGCCCGAAACAAGAGCCACATACTGCCGATAAATGCAGTCATGACTCTTTGACAGCTCATACTGCCCCATGGCAGACTTCGCCACCACCACCAGCCCCGTGGTATTCCGGTCCAGCCTGTATACCGGATGAATCCCGGCATTCCTGTGATTTCTCTCAAAATAACCGGCCACTGCGTTCACCAGCGTATCATGGGTATTTCGGGACGTAGGATGGATAATCATGCCGGGTCCCTTGTTTACCACCAGTACATCCTCATCCTCATACACGATGGAAAGAGGAATATCCGAAGGAACCACCTCATTCTCCTCACTCCAGGAAAGGATGACCTCGTCGCCCTCATGAAGAACAGTGCGGGCATTATGAACAGCCTCTCCATTAATCAGTACCTTCCCATTCCACTTCACCCGCTTCCAAAGGGCAGAAGAAAACTCCCGCTTCCCCTTGATAAACCGTCGAAGCTCCTGCCCCTCATGGTCAGAAGCCACCTGATAGCGAACCTCCATCCCCGCCTCCTGTTCCTGTAAAATCATGGAAATATAGAAATAAAGATTGACTTCATTATACCCTGTGAAGAGAAGGATGTAAAAAGGGAAAGAGCTGCCTATGGACACGCCTGCGGCTTGAGGGTTGACGGGGCTTCGCCCCGAGGGTTATGGCCGCCTAATCGCGGCGGGTTGTGTAGAAGGGTTATGAAAGAAAAGGTTCTTAGGATTGACCGGCCTGCGGCCAGAGGGTTCTTAAGTTTGACGGGGCCTTTGGCCCCGAGGGTTGTGGATTGACCTTCGGGCAATGCTTATGAAGTCAGCGTTACGGGATTGGCTTTTTGTATCATATGGTATGATAAGCATTCTGGTGATTAGCTGCTACGCGGCTCCCCCTTATCCGGCTGCGCCGGACTTTCACCCTGTTCAGGGGGCAGAATAAAGCTCTGAAAAGCAGTCCTTTCATAAGCAGCTCACAGCATAACGGAGCTTTATAGTGCCCCCGCTTGCGGGGGTGGCAAAGGAACTGGATTCATAGGGGAGCCCCG
>OBLG01000156.1_pt1 | contig 89043 bp, 85 predicted proteins | sample 1517451 | NCBI WGS metagenome assembly OBLG01 (sample SAMN04571694, study PRJEB22368) | human gut metagenome | biome: human gut; material: stool | host: Homo sapiens | place: Luxembourg | collected 2012-06-29
TCACTCTTTTGCTTGTGTGCGCCTTTTCCCCACGGGTACACAGTATCCCGCGGGGACCCCTGTTTATGCCTCGCAATGACATATAGTGTGTTGTACGGAGCGCATAACAAAAACCCCTCGCAGTGGCGAGGGGTTTTTAAACGGAAAATTATTGTTGATTGTAAACGTCGTAAGTGGGAACTTCGTACGTCATGCCCGAATAGGGGACTTCGTAAGATTCTGTTGCGGTGTCGGTTGCGGCGTCGTTAGTATCCGCTGCGGCGTCTTCGGTAACAGTCGTATCGGCGTTTTCATCGTCGTGTTTTTTGCCGTCCGTGCCGGGATTATCAAGGCGATATTCTTTCATACGGATTGCGCCGATAAGAATCGCAAGGATAACCGTAACGCCGGAGAAGATATAGCAAGTCTGACGAATTGCGAACAAGCCGGTGATTGCGAAGAGCAGACCGTTTGCGTCAACCCAGCTGTAACGCATATAGTCGATTGTACCGCGAGAGTAGTTTTGCGAATATACGCCGAGCTGCGTGGGTTTGTCGCCGACGTTGCCGTAGTAGCTGCCGTTGGTGGTGCCGACAACAGAGCCGTCCGCGTTGACGAGTTTCAGGAACAAGGGCGCGAAGCCGTATCTCCAACCCGAAGAACCGGTATTTGAATCATCGACGGTGATGCCGTCTTCCGCGAATCCGGGGGTGCCTGCGACGTTGGGATTGCCGACCGCGTATGCGACGGAATTGAGAATGCTGTCAAGCAGGTAATATACGGGCGGGATTTCAAGAACGCCAAGGAGACTTGAAGTTTCGGTCAGGCAGTTTTCAAGCCCAATCGTCTTCAAAAGTTCGCCGACGTTGAGTCCGTTTGCGCTGCCGATATTGATGCCGCTGATCATTGCGAACAAGCCGCCTTCGCCGAACGTGCCGGAAAGGTCAACGGGAAGGGTAATGTCCGTGCCGTCGATTTTGTCGGGGTTGTAGGTGTAGCCGTCGCCCATCATATCGAGGACCGTCCAGCCGACTTCGATCATTTCAACCTTGCAGGTTGTGGGGTTGTACCACGGATAAAGGTGCAGGTTGGGCTGCATTACGCGGGTTTCGTCGGGATTTTTACTGATGCCTCCTTTCTGGTCGCCGGTCACAACGGAAGGACGCTGACCGAGAACAAGATTCAGGACAACGGGAATCGTCATGCGTTTGTCGTTTGCAAGGTCAACCCACGGACCAACCCAGCTTTCGTAACCGGAAAGGTTCAAACTGTCGTACATATTGTACTTGCCGTCGCGGGCGACAAGCGACTTAACTTCTTCGCTGCTGTAACCCATGTCGGTGTACTTCTTGATTTTTTTCTGGAAGTATTCAACCATGGTGGCGATTTCTTCGTCGGACTTCAAAGCGGGTTCCGCCGCGTTTGTACGGCAGTATTCTTTGTCGAAATCCTTATAAGAAGAGTCGTTGGAACCTACGATATCTTTCACGTAGAAGCCGTATTTGCAAAGGACAAGGGGATTGCCGTCTTTGTCAACGACGCGTCCGGTATATTCGCCCGTGGGGTTGCCGTTGTAGTCGTGTTTGGACTGTTTGTAATAAGAGAAATATTGTGTGTTGCCGTCTGCGTCTTCGCCGATGATACCGTTAAGCACGCTTCTGGCGATAATTGCGTCAAGCATATCTTTGTTGAGCGTCGCGCGGTTGTTTGCGGCGTCGGACTCCGCAACGTCTTCATAGAAAATCGTGCCGGAAGTAAGGTCGCCGAAAATCATGGGAAGCGCGCCGTCAAGAACGAACATAAGTCCCGAGCAGAGCATCAGGCTGACAACAACCTGACATGCGGTTTGTTTTCTTATCTTTTTCGCTTTGTTTTTGACGTCTTTTTTGGAAAGTTTAAGTTCCTGCACCAAGACGACAATCGCCCATATTACCGAGAATAAAACGGCAACGATAATGCTTGCGTAGGTCAAAAGACCGTACGAGCCGCCTTTTTCAACGTTGTGCATCGACGCAAGGATTGCGAAAACCATAAACAGCGGGAAGCTGCATACGTAACATACTATTTTTGCGATTTTAAGCAATGCTTTCATCAATATTCACCTCCGTTAAGAGCGATTTCGTAAGCGTAGAGTTTTTCCTTATTGTGGAAGTAGGTCGAAAGGAAGATGCTCATCGCGAGAATGCCTGCCCAAATCGAGAAGTAACGTCTTGCGGCAAGCAAGGGATACATATCGGGCTGATAGGCAATGTCTGCCTGCAACTGATAGCAGTCGGCAAGGGAAATCGCGGCGTCGGCAGAAGTGCCGTTACCGATTGTTTTTCCTGTGAGAAGACCGCCTTTTGCAGCAAGCGCGCAACCGGACGTAATGCCGAAATCTTCGCAGGTGTATTTAACCCAGGCATAGTCGCTCATATCGACCGTTGTGCCGGCGGTTGTGGCAAGCGCTTTGTCGGTGTCGGACACGAAGTCGGACTGCCAGCACTTTTTAAGAAGCGGGTGGCTGTAAAACGAAAGTTCGCCAAGGACGGTGTCCAGAAGTTTTTGCACGCCTTCGACGGTAACGCCCGTAAGGTCGATCTTGCCGAGAATCTGCGTGAGAATCGCGTTCAGGTCAAGGTCGGGAGCGATTGCTTTGAGAATTCCCGCAACGTCAAGTCCGGGAACAAGACCGCCGATTATGTCGTTGAGGTCTAAAAGGCCGCCGACAAGTCCCAAAGCGGGTTGCAAACTCTTGATAATGTCAACAAGTGCAGCCGTGTTGGGGTTTTTGTTGTCGCTTTCAAGTTTCGTCTTGTAAGCAGTGTAAGCCGTCCCGAGGTCCGTCTTTGCATAAGTGTCGCCCGTGGTGTATTTCTGTCCGGGAACGATTTCCTCGTTGGTTTTGGGAGGTTGTTTCATCGTTGCATTATCGAACGCTTCGCGGGTAATCTTTGCGGTAAGAACGGGGGTGCCGTCATCGTTGACTTCGCCGGTGTCGGTGTACGTGGTAACGTATACTACTTCGTCCGCGGTCGCGCCGACTTTGAAAGCGTTTTTGCCGGTTGATTTGTAAACCTCTTTGGACGTGAAGTTAAGGTTGCCGAAGAGATATTGTGCGGGCAACGCAAGACCTGTGGTTTCGCCGCCTTTGCCGTTGTTGTAGCCGTAAAGAAGTTGCGAAACGACGTTGCCGATATCGCCGCTTGAAAGGTCGGCGCCGTTTTCTTTAAGCAGGGAGTTGACAAGGTCAAGCAGTTGTTGCGCTTTCAGACTGTCAAGGAGCTTATTGATTGCAGGGTTCATCCCGAGATATTCAAACAGCGTGCCGAGCACCGCGTTAAGGCGCGAATCGGTCAGACGATAATTGTCCTCTTCGGTACGAAGGGTTGAATAATTCGTCATTTTGCCGGTGCGGGTGTCCAGAATTTCGGTAATATCGTTGGTGTAGTTGTACCAGGCGTCGCTTGCGTATGCGGACGCGTCGGTTGCGCTTGCTTTGATTTCACTGACCATCTTGTTGTAAGCGTCGGCGATTGAGAGCTGCTCGTAATATATCGTGCCGGGCTGCTTTGAGAATGTTTCGCCCGCCGCTTTCATCGTAACGTATGCGCCGTCTTTTATGACGTAGCAGCCTGCGTTGAACGCTTCGGCGTAGTCGGCAACGGTATACTTAGTGGGACGATAAACCGTCAGTTTTGCGTATTCGTTGTATTTGATGAGAAGTTCCAGCGCGTTTTCGACGCCGAAGATATAGCCGTCGTACAACAATCCGTTAGGGTTGTATGCGTACGGGCTTTGCGCTTTCAGACTGTCGAACAAGCCGTTGATGTTGTCCCCGGTGACCTTAATCATTTCACCGTCAAGCCCGCCGACCTGATAATACGCGACCGCCGTATTGAGTTGCGTGCGTTCACGATACATTTTGGGATAATATTCCGAAAGACCGTAAGTCCTTATCACGTTGTCGACGCGGTCGTTCAACTTATAGGCGTATCCCGACTCGCGTTTGTTTGCGGAAAGGGCGTTGAACCACTGCTTTTGCAAGGAGTAGTTTTCAACCTTAACGCCTTTGTCGGAGTATTCCGTCCTGATCTTGTCAAGTTCCTTTTCGTTGCGAATGTCAAGTCCCGCAATCGGGGCGAGCATGAGCGCAACCGCAAGAACGACGAGTATAATTGTGCGGACAGCCTGTTGTTTTTTCAATACAAGGTAAAGCCCGATTTGAAGCAGTGTGAAACCTGCCCACAAAACGAGCGCCGCCGTAATGCCGTTTTTCGCCGTTTCGGAAAACGCGCCTTCGTTGAAGAAGATCATGCTGTCCTTTGCGACAAACAACATAAGAAGCGGGAAACCGAGTAAATAGAAAATTACTTTCAGAACTTTTGCACAAGTCAACTTTTGCATTTTGTTCATAATTTTCCGTTCTCCTTAATCTAGAATTGCAAAATTATTGCTGCTACTTGATATTATATACTACGCGTGCGAGCGTGTCAAATGTATTCTATTCAATTTAATCTATACTTATCCATAAAAAGGTGTCTGAAATCCCGTGTCGACAACGCGCGACAGGGCAAAAATTTTACAAATCGGACGATTTATAAGGTTTCAGTCAAAATTCGCGAAAGTTTGGTTTTTGCCGACGAAAGAACGTTTGTTCCCGCAAAAATCGGATAAATCATTTTTACGTCGTGGAGTTTTAGACGAACGTAAAAAGGGCGGAACAAAAAAATCAAATTTATTTTTCGCGCCGGAATTTCCGAAAAACAACCGCACGGGAAAAGAGTCGATTTTTCAAAAGCGTGCGACTTTGAACGACTAAAAATAACAAAGTCGTAACAAATGACAGTAATAAGTGTCATATTGACACTAAACAATTTTATTTTAATTCCGAATAACCCCCCTAAATCGTTTGGCGAAAACAAAATAATATGATAAAATATCAATAGAATTTTGGAGGTTACCAATGACACCTGCTTTTGATACCGTATTTTCCGAAGACGAAATCCCTGCATATCCCCTTGCCATAATCGCTTTACCCGGCGCGGAAGAATTCGCCGAAAAAGTCGATAAATACCTTGTTGACTGGTATGGCAAAGAATGTGCAAAGAAAACCCCCGCATCTTTTATCGTTCCTACCAACTTCCCGCGTTTTACGTCGGGCGACGGCAAGGCAATGATTCTTGACAGTGTACGCGGCAAAGACCTGTACGTCATTATCGACACCGGTAACCACGGCGTGCAATACAAAATGTTCGGACAAATGCAGTGTATGAGTCCCGACGACCATTTCCAAAATCTGAAACGACTTATTTCGGCGGTCGGCGGCAAAGCGTCGCGCATCACCGTCGTTATGCCGCTTCTTTACGGCGGACGTCAGCACAGAAGAAACGCAAGGGAATCTCTCGATTGCGCCATTATGCTGAGAGAACTGGAAGTCATGGGCGTGAAAGACATTATTACTTTCGACGCTCACGATCCCCGCGTGCAGAACGCCGTGCCCCTTATGGGATTTGATAACTTCTTCCCGTGCTATCAGATTCTGAAAGCGGTCGTAAGGAAATATCCCGACATCGTTTTCGACAAAGAACACACGATGATTATCTCCCCTGACGAAGGCGCGATGAGTCGTAATATTTATTACGCTTCGGTTCTGGGGCTGGATCTCGGTATGTTTTACAAACGTCGCGACTTCTCTGTCGTCATCAACGGCAGAAACCCCATCGTCGCGCACGAATACATCGGCAATCCCGTTGCGGGCAAAGACATTCTCGTCGCCGACGACATTATCGCAACCGGCGACAGCATGTTGCACCTTGCCAAAGACCTGAAAGACAAGGGCGCAAGACGCATTATCCTCGTCCCCACCTTCGCAATGTTCACGGAAGGCACGGAAAGGTTCGACAAAGCCTATGCGGAAGGTGTTTTCGACGGCGTTATCTCCACAAACCTTTCATACACCTTGCCCGAACTTTCGGAAAGAGAATGGTTTTCAAAGGCGGAATTGTCCAAATATATGGCGTATATCATTTCGGCGTGCAACCACAACGCGTCTGTATCGGGGCTTCTCGATCCGCATGAGAAAATCCACGATTTGCTGCGCAGGCACAACGAAAATCTTAACAAATCTAAATAAGTAATTTTATATAAGGAGTTTATTGTGAAAGTTCATTGGTTGGGGCATTCCTGCTTCAAACTCGAAGAGAGCACAGGTACGTCAATCATCACCGACCCGTACCACCCGTACGTCGGTTTCTCGATGCCCGAAGTTTCTTGCGACGCCGTGACACTCAGTCATAATCACGAGGATCACAACTTCATCGAAGGAATCAAGGGCAACCCCGTTATTATCAATAAACAAGGTCTGTTTGAGGTCAAAGGCGTTCACATCAGAAGCCTCCTTACCGACCACGACAAGGAAGGCGGAAGACTGCGCGGACAAAATCTTGTGTTCCAGTATCGCCTTGACGGCGTCGAAGTATGCCATCTCGGCGACATCGGCGAGGAATGCAACGCAATGCTTGCGGAAGCACTCGTCCCCACAAACGTCCTTCTTATCCCCGTCGGGGGAAACTATACCATCAATGCGGAGGAAGCGAAAGAATACGTCGATAAACTTATGCCCGACGTCGTTATCCCCATGCATTTCAAAACCGAAGATTGCAGCCTTGACATCGACGGTCTTGACGATTTTCTCGATTTGTTTGATAAAGACGAAATCGTGTATCTCGACAGCGATACGGTTGAGTTCGACCGCTTCGACTTCGACGGCGAAAGCACGAAAGTCTACGTTTTCAAAAGTCAGCAATAACGCACACTTTAACGTATAAAGCACATTTTATCGTATAAAACGCTCCGTAATCGGCATATACTTATTATGCAGCGTTTTGTGTTGCGTTTTTATATTCTAAATTTCAAAAATTCGGAGTTTTTATGGATTTTTCACGCGAACAGTTGCAGGACAAAAACCTGTTTGAATTGCGCGAAATCGCGCGCGAAAACAGGGTGCAGTCCCCGACAAAATTAAACAAGGAAGAACTTATTTCACAAATTGTCGAAGCGTCTTCTCAAAGGGTAAAAGGGCTTAAAATCCGCCCGGTTTCACGCCCGTCGAAACTTGTCGACGCCCCGAGAAGGAACGCGCAGAACGACGTCCCCGAAAAAGCCGCGGAGTCGATAAACGAGATTATGGCTGTCGATGAAACCTGCGAAGAAAGGGAAGGTATCCTGGAAATTCACCCCGACGGCTATGGCTTTATCCGCGTCAGAAACTGCGAACACAGCGAAAAGGACGTTTACGTTTCCGCAATCAAAATCAGGAAAGCGGGACTTCGTCAGGGGGATATGATCAAGGGCATCGTGAAGGTCGCTTACGACAATAAGCCCGCCGCGCTTTTAATCATCAATACCGTCAACGGCGTGCCCGCGGAAGAACTCAGAAAACGCCCGCGCTTTGACGACCTTGTCCCCATTTATCCCGACGAGCGTCTGAAACTTGAAAACGCGCGCAGCAAAAACGACTTCGCAATCCGCGAAATCGACCTTATTGCGCCAATCGGAAAAGGGCAGCGCGGTATGATCGTTTCTCCTCCGAAAGCGGGCAAAACAACCCTGCTTAAAAAAATCGCGAACAGCATTTCGGAAAATTATCCCGACGTAACCCTTATGGTATTGCTCATCGACGAGCGTCCCGAAGAAGTTACCGACATGCAAAGAAGCATTAAAGGCGAGGTCGTTTACAGCACTTTCGACGAAATGCCGGAACACCATACGAAAGCGGCGGAACTGTTGCTTTCCCGCGCGAAACGACTTGTCGAAAACGGCAAAGACGTCGTGATTCTGATGGACAGCTTAACCCGCCTTGCGCGCGCATATAACCTTACAATTCCCCCGACGGGCAGGACGCTTTCCGGCGGTATCGATCCCGGCGCGTTGCATAGCCCGAAATCGTTTTTCGGAAGCGCGAGAAATATCGAAAACGGCGGAAGCCTTACCATTATCGCAACCGCTCTCGTCGACACCGGAAGCCGTATGGACGACGTCATTTACGAGGAGTTCAAGGGCACGGGCAATATGGAAATCCACCTTGACAGAAAACTGTCCGAAAAGAGGATTTTCCCCGCAATCGATTTAAACCGCAGCGGCACGAGAAGAGAAGACTTGTTGCTGTCGCAGGACGAGCTGGAAGGCGTGTGGACAATGCGTAAAATTTTGTCGTCGGGCGATACGGAATCGGCGGCTGAAAATCTGTTGCAAATGCTTGTCAAAACTTCGTCCAATGCGGAGTTTATCGAGCAACTTAAACTGCAAATGCGACTTATCGACAAGGAAGGATATACTTTCCGCGGAACCGGCTTAAAATAAACTTTATTGATGAAAAACGCCGCGTAAAACGGCGTTTTTGGTATTATTTCAAAAGATTATGGACAAAAGAACACAGCAAAACAAAGACTTTTTCAACAGTCTTGCAAAGGACTGGGACGCAAGGCAAAAACTGTCCGATGACGATGTTTTCAATCTTGTAAAACTTGCGAATATCAACCCCGGCGACAAGGTTCTGGACGTTGCTTGCGGCACGGGAATTATCGACAAGCACCTTTTGAAACTCGGCGCGAAAAACGTTGTCGCAATCGACCTTTCGGAGAATATGATTGCCATTGCAAAGTCCAAGAACAGCGACGAAAATTTGCGATACGAAATTGCCGATTTTTACGACTTTTCGGAAGGCGATTTCGACAAAATCGTGATTTACAACGCTTATCCGCATTTCACGGACACACAAGCGTTTTTGACGGCGATAAACAATAACCTTAAAAAAGGCGGCGAGTTTTCGATAATCCATAGCGATCCGCCAAGCGTTATAAACGCGCGCCATTCGGGCGGGGCGAAAATCGTGTCGAAAGACCTTGAATCTGCAGACGAAGAAGCGAACATTTTCAAGGAACTTTTCGATATCGTACAAACCGTCGACGACGGGGAAAAGTACCTGATACGCGGCAAAAAAAGATAATGAAAGACGACGAAAAACGAGGCGAAAGACCTCGTTTTTTGTTTCGCTTTTCTCCACGCAAGTACAAGTATCTTGCGTGGGTTTTATGACAAGGATTCCCTTATCGCTTTTATAAGGTGCTACTCGTAAAAGCCGAGCGAAACCATAAGTCCTTCGTTGACCTTTCTCATTGCGCCGTCGGACAAATCGCCGATTTTGTCTTTTAATCTGGTTTTGTCAAGGGTTCTTAGCTGTTCAAGCAATATTACGCTGTCTTTCGGCAGTCCGAACTCGCTTTGCGGAATATCGACGTGAGTCGGCAGTTTGGTTTTGTTGAGTCTGCTGGTTATTGCCGCGGCGATAATCGTCGGGGAATACTTGTTTCCGACGTCGTTCTGCACGATAAGTACGGGACGCACGCCCCCTTGTTCGCTCCCCACGACGGGGCTTAAATCGGCGTAATAAATCTCACCGCGTTTTATCATATCGACACCTCCGAATACTTACAATTATGTACACGATGATTTTACCCAAGGGAAACTTCTTTAATACACCCGTCAAAAGCATATTATGAAAAATCGGCGCGCCGCGTGAAGTAAATCGTCGCAGATGAACGCATATAATAGGGAAAAAGGCGGTGTTTTATGAAAATCGGAATCGTGGGATACGGAAATCTCGGGCGCGCGGCGGAAATCAACGCAAAAAATCTCGGATACGAAATAACGGGGATATTTTCAAGGCGGAACGTAACGTCGCCGTTTAAAACGAAAGTTTTCGACTTCAAAAATTTCGGAAGTTTCGATACGGAGACGGATATTATGCTTTTGTGCGGCGGCAGCAAAACCAATCTTAGGGAACAAAGCCGAATCGTCGCGAAAAGGTTTAATACGGCGGACACTTTCGACACCCACGCGGAAATTGCGGAACACATCAAAGAACTTGACGATATTCAGCAAAAAAGGCGCGGCGTGTCGATAACGGCTGCGGGGTGGGATCCGGGAATTTTCAGCGTGGCGAGAGTCGCGTTTTGCGCGTTCCTTTTTGAAGAGCCGTATACGATCTGGGGCAGGGGCGCGTCGCAGGGACACGGGGAAGCGGTCAGAAGCATAAACGGCGTGAAAAACGCGGTGCAATATACCGTGCCGAAAGAAAAGGTCGTCGATATGATATTGTCGGGGAAAAGACCGCCACACGCTCCCGAAAGCCTTCACACGCGCGAAGTGTACGTCGTAAAAGAAAACGGCGCGGACGAAAAGGAAATAGAAAACAAAATCAAAAATACGGAATACTATTTCAAGGGTTACGAAACGAGCGTGCGGTTTATCGACGAAAACGAGTTTGAAAAAAACCATAAAAGCCTTACCCACGGCGGCAGAGTCGCGGCGACGTCTAGCGGGGCAAAACTCGATTTTTCGATTGCGCTTCAAAGTAACCCCGATTTTACGGCAAAGATATTGTTGACTTATGCCCGCGCCGCGGTTAAAATGAACAAAGACGGCGTTATCGGAGGGCTGTCCGTTCTGGACGTTCCGCCGAAATACCTTTGCCACGACGATGATTTTTTAAGGTTTTTGTAATGATTGATGAGTTGAAAAATATCGAATACGTCCTTTTCGACCTTGACGGCACGGTGTCGGACAGTTCGGAAGGAATAACGAAAAGCGCGGACAAAGCGCTTAAATCGGAAGGGATTAACGTTCCTTTTGAAACGCTGACGAGTTTTATCGGACCCGCGCTTCGCGTGAGTTTCGGCCGCTACACCGACGACGTGGAAAAACGCGACAGAATGCTGGACGTTTATCGTGAAAGATACAGCGAAAAGGGCTGGTGCGAAAACAAGATTTATCCCGGCATGGCGGAACTTTTACGCGATCTTCAAAAAAGCGGGAAACACGTCGTGCTTGCAAGCGCGAAACCCGAGTATTTTTGCAGAAAAATCATAAAATATTTCGGAGTGGAGCAATATTTCGATTTTATCGGCGGCAGCGATATGGAAGGAAAGCGCGACGACAAAACCGTGCTTCTGACCTACGTCCTTGACAACATCGGCAACCCCCGGTCGGACAAAATCGTGATGATCGGCGACAGAAAATTCGACGTCGAGTGCGCGCATAATCACGGCATTAAGTGCATCGGCGTAAAGTACGGATTTTCGGAAGGCGACGAGCTTAAAAACGCGGGTGCGGACCTCATTGCCGACACCGTCGAAGATTTAAGAAAAATGTTGTTATAAAAAAATTCCGCTTGAACACATGCGGATTTTTTGTTATTTATTAAGTTTATATATAATAATGTCTTTTTGTATAAAAATACTACATAATTTTTCTTTTTACAAAAAGTCGAATATTTTTCGCTTGAAAAACCGAAAGTCTTATGTTATAGTATTTTTATGAAAATTTGAAAAAAGGGGGCTATTGTATGAGAATAGCAATCGGATGTGACCACGGCGGATTTATTTTGAAGGCTGCGGTCGTTGACAAACTCAAAGAACTCGGACACGAAGTCGTCGACTTCGGCACAAACTCGGATGCATCGGTCGATTACCCCATTTACGGAGAAGCAGTGGCAAACGCCGTCGCAAGCAAAGAATGCGATCTCGGCGTGTTGCTTTGCGGCACGGGCATCGGTATTTCGATTGCCGCAAACAAGGTCAAAGGTATCCGCGCGGCGGTCGTTGACAACCTTTTCTGCGCGCAAGCCTGCAAGGAGCACAACAACGCCAACATTATCGCAATGGGCGGCAGGGTAGTACGTCCCGAACTTGCGGTGCAAATCGTGGAACTTTGGCTGAAAACCGAATATGCGGGCGGACGTCATCAAAGACGCCTTGACGAAATCGCCGCAATCGAGGACAAGAACTTCAAATAATAATTACACGAGGAATTTTAATGATTCAGGAAGTAATAACAAATATCACGAGCGCCGAAAATCAGGCGGAAGAAATCGTCCGTGACGCAACGGCCCGCGCAAAGGAAATCAGGCTGAAAGCCGAGTCCGAAGCCGACGTTATTCTGAAACAGGCTGCAAAAGACAGCAAGGACGCAACCCGTCTTCGTCAGAACAACGCGGAAGTCGCGGCGCAAAGAAAAACCGAAATGATCGCAAGGGAAGGCAACAAGGAAATCTCGGACTTTATCTCAAAATGCGTCGTGAACGAAGACGCCGCGGTCGAAACCGTAAAAGAAAAACTTTTCACAAAATATGGCAATCGTTGATATGAAAAAACTTACCCTTGTCGCTTACGGCAAGGATAAGCACGCGCTTTTGAAAACGCTTGAAAAAACGGGCGTCGTCGAAGTGCAGCGGTCGGAACTTATCGAAAACACTTTTAATAAGGAAAACCTTGACAGGCGTGACGAAATCACGTCTGCTACGTTGCGCCTTCAATTCGTTTTCGACTTTCTGAAAACCGAAAGCCGCACCGCGGTACTTATTAAAAAATCGGAAGCCAAGGCGGAAAAACATAAAACGCCGGTCGCGCCCGAAGACGTCCTGAACGTAACTCCCAAAAAGAAAAAACTCATAAATCCGACGCCCAGAATCGGCTTTGAAAAGTTTTATGAAATCGAAGGGCGGGAAGACGAAATCATGTCGAAAGTTTCCCGTCTGGAAGAAATCAGCCGTCGTTACGCCGATATAAAGGCGGAAACGAACAAACTTTGCGCCACCATCGACGGGCTGTCGGTTTATTCCGAAGTCGCCGTCAGAATGTCGGCGTTTTGCGATACCGCGCATACGTCGGTCGTTCTCGGCGTTATAGATTCTTCAAAAACTTCCGTCCTTGAAAAAATCAGGAGCGAATATCCCGTATATATCGAAACTATGGGAAGCGGAAAAATGCTGCCCGTTGCGGTCGTCGCGCTGAAATCCGACGCCGACAAGGTTTTTGAAGCCCTAAACGTTGCGGACTTTGTGAAAACGTCGTATAACTTCGACGTTACCGCAAGCGAAAAAATCGCGGAACTCGAACAGGACGTAAAAACGCTTAACAGGGAAAAGCAAAGCCTCCTCGAAGAATCTTTGTCTTTTGAAGAAGATATTCCCGACTTCAAACAACTTTACGATTATTACACCGTCGAAAACGCGCGACTCGTTGCGTCCGACGGGCTTGCTCTTACGAAAACTTCGTTCGTCCTTGAAGGCTGGTTCCCGAAAGACGAGGAAGAAAAGGTAGTCGGCGCAATTAAAAACACCACTGACGCGGTCGTTATCGAAACGCGCGATCCCGTTGCCGGCGACAGCGTGCCGACTCTTACCAAAAACAACAAAATCGTCGCGCCGTACGAAAACATTACGAACATGTACTCGCCCCCGTCGTATCGGGACGTCGATCCGAATCCCGTCGTCGCGTTTTTCTATTTCCTTATTTTCGGAATTATGATGGGCGACGCCGTGTACGGACTTATCCTTATGCTGGGCGGTTTTTTGGGATATTTTTTGTTGAAACCCCCTCCCGGAAAAGGCAGAATATTTTTGATTATCGGAATGGGCGGATTATCGACGTTCATCTGGGGCGTGGTCTTCGGCGGCTGGCTTGCGTTTGACGTATCGGGTACGTTTTTGGAAAAACTTATCTGGTTCAAGCCCATTGACGAAACAAACCCGAACACCGCGCTTTATATGCTGGGATTAAGCCTTGCGGTCGGCGTGGTGCAAATCAACGTCAGCCTTGCGATGAAAGGATATCTCCTTGTAAAACGCGACAAAGACGTTATCGGCTTGTTCAACGAGGTCATAAGCTGGTTTTCGATACTCATCGGCATTATCCTGCTTGCGCTTAACATGCTGCTGAAACTTGCCGACGGGTTCAAAATCGCGGGTATCGTGTTTATGGTGGTCGGCGTACTGCTGATACTCGTTCTCGGCGGGCGCGGCAAAAAGGGCATCAAAAAGATATTCGGCGGGTTTTCTCAACTTTACGGCGGCGTAAACTTTTTCAGCGATATATTGTCGTACAGCCGTTTGTTCGGCTTGGGACTTTCAACGGCGGTCATCGGAATGGTCGTCAACGAAATCTGCAAAGTTATCATCAATATACTGACGTTCAACGGCATATCCGTGCTTGGCGTTATCGTGGCGATCCCCATTTTTGCGGTCGGGCACGTATTTAATATCGCAATCAACACGCTTGGCACTTATATCCACGACGCAAGACTTCAATTTATTGAATTCTTCGGAAGATTTTTCGAGGGCGGCGGACACGTTTTCAAACCCCTCGGCTCAAATACAAAATACAACTATATAGAAAAGTAGGAGGGTACTTTTTATGTCATTAGGTTTAGTTTTTGCAATGCTCGGCGCAGCGCTCGCGGCAGGACTTTCAGGCGTAGGCTCGGCAATCGGTGTCGGTATGGTCGGTCGCTCGGCGGCAGGCGTCACTGCGGAAGATCCCGACAAATTCTCGAAACTTCTCGTTTTGCAGCTTCTTCCCGGTACGCAGGGCATCTACGGCTTGCTTATCGCCTTTATGGTATTCCTTAAAATCGGCGTTTTCAACAGCGCGGGTATGACGGATATCTCCTGGCAGGGCGGTCTCACCATTCTGTTCGCTTGCCTCCCCATGGCAATCGTCGGTTTGCTGAGCGCACTCCATCAGGCAAAAGTCGCAGTGTCGGGCGTCGCTCTCGTTGCGAAGCGTCCCGAAGAATCGGGTAAGGCAATCACCATGGCGATCATGGTCGAAACGTATGCGGTTCTCGCGCTCCTTATCTCGTTCCTCGGCGTATTCATTCCCAAAATCGTTTAATTAAAATGGAAGGAAAAGACGTTATTATTGAAAAAATCCTGTCGGACGCAAGACAAGAAGCCGATAAAATCGTCGCGGAAGCAAACGACTACGCAACCGCTACGCTCGATAAGGCAAAGGCGCAGGCAAAGGCCAAAGTTTCCGTTGCCGAAAAAGCCGCCGAAACCGCGGGCGTCGAATACGTCGGTCGTCGCATAACCGTTGCAGGGCTTGACCTTAAAAAGGCAAAGCTCAACGCAAAAATCGCGCTTCTGGACGACGTTTACGACAAAGCGGCGGACGCGGTCAGAAACGTTCCCGACAAGGATTACAAAAACCTTATCGAAGGTATGCTCGATTCTGCTGCCGAAGACGGCGACGTCGTCACGATTTCAAAAAACGACGCCAAAGTTCTGACGAAAGCATTTTTCGATTCTTATTCGAAAAAACGCGGCATTAACCTTTCGTTAAGTAAGGATCTCGGCGACTTCAAAGGCGGCGTCGTGCTCAGCGGCGGCGGGGTTGACAAAAACCTTACGCTCGAAGTCGAAATCAAGTTGTTGAGAGAACAAACCGAAAGCGAAATCGCAGGACTTTTGTTCAAGGGTGTCTGAAATGGCGGATAATTTGTTGTACGTCAACGCGCGTATAAAAGCGCTTGAAAACGGGCTTATGAGTCAACTGCACGTTTCGCGTCTTATCGACGCCGAAAACGTTAAGGACGCTTTCAAAATTTTGCAGGAATGCGGGTTTTCCGAAGGCGTTGCGCTTGACGATTACCGCTCGTACGAAAACCTTGTCGCGCTGAAAGAAAAAAACGTCGTCGACTTTTTCAAGGAAAATATGCTTGAAAAAACCGGTATGGACGCCGTGCTTCTGAAAAACGATTATCACAACGCGAAAGTTCTGATAAAAGCGAAGTATCTGCGCCTTGACGACGTGAAAGACATGCTTATGCCCGCAGGGCTTTTCGACACCGACAAAATGAAGGCGGATATTTTTGACGACAATTACGAAAGTTATCCGTCCTTTATGGCGGAAGCGCTTGACGCAATCGACGTTCAGTTCGCAGACGGCAACAGAAGCCCGAGGTTTATCGACGTAACCCTTGACAAGGCGATGTTTTCCGATATGTACGCCCGCATTTCAAAGTGCAATCAGCAGGCTTTGAAAGACTGGCTGAATCTTTTAATCGACACCGCAAACGTTTCGGCGTTTTTAAGGTGCAGGAAACTTCACCTTGACAAAAGCGTGTTTGACGAAGGATTTGTCGAAAAGGGAAGCATAGACAAGGCTTGGTTTGACGAATTGTACGAGTCGTCGGACGACGTCGTGAAAGATAAGGCGAAACTTTTAATAAGCGTCGGCGATCTTATCGACGTTGCGTTGTCGGACGCGGACGGCATGGTCAGGTTCGAAACCGCCGTCGACAACAAAATCACGAAACTGTTCAAGGACAATAAATACGACATGTTTTCGGTTGCGCCCATCGTCGGGTATTACTTCGGCAGGCTCACCGAAATCAAAGCCGTCAAACTTATCGTGTCGGCGGTCAAAAACAACCTTGATAAAAATCTTTTAAGACAAAGGACGAGAGATCTTTATGCTTAAAAAAGACGAAAACAATACGGTTACCGGCAAAATCGCCGTCATGGGCGACAAGGACAGCGTCCTTGCGTTCAAGGCAATCGGGCTGGAAGTCCACGCCGTCGAAAGCGCGGACGAGGCGGCAACCGTCCTTAAAAAACTCGCGCGGGACTGCGCGGTCATATTCATTACCGAACAAATCGCCGAAAAAGTCAGCGACGTCATTCAGAGATATAAGGCGCGTCCTTATCCCGCCGTCATTCCCATTCCTTCGGGAGAGGGTAGCAACGGCTTTGGTATGGACGGCATAAGAAGCGACGTGGAAAAGGCTATCGGCGCGGATATTTTGTTTAACAGAGAGGATTAACATTATGCAGAAAAACGACTTAAACGTTGGTAAAATCGTAAAAGTCAGCGGCCCGCTTATCGTTGCGGAAAATATGGGCGACAGCAAAATGTACGACGTCGTCCGAGTCAGCGATAAGAAACTTATCGGCGAAATTATCGAACTTCGCGGGGATAAAGCATCCATTCAGGTCTATGAAGAAACCTCGGGACTGGGCCCCGGCGAAAACGTGTATTCAACCGGCTATCCTCTGTCGGTCGAACTCGCGCCCGGACTTATCGAAGGCATTTACGACGGTATTCAACGCCCGCTTGAAAAACTTAAAGAGGCTTCGGGCGACCGTATTTCAAGGGGTATCGATATCCCCGCTATCGACCACGATAAAAAATGGCGTTTCGTGCCGACGAAAAAAGCAGGCGACAAAGTGTCGTCGGGCGACGTTATCGGCACCGTCAAAGAAAACGAAATCGTTACCGTGAAAATCATGGTGCCTTTCGGCGTCGAAGGGACGATTGAAAAAATCGAAGAAGGCGACTTCACCGTCGACGAAACAGTCGCGGTCGTCAAAACGGCAAGGGGCGAGAAGAACCTGAAAATGCTGCAAAGATGGCCCGTCCGTAAAGGCAGACCTTATAAAGAAAAACTTTCGCCGTCGATGCCGATGGTCACCGGTCAGCGCGTTATCGACACGCTGTTCCCGATTGCCCGCGGTGGCGTTGCTGCCGTTCCCGGTCCGTTCGGAAGCGGTAAAACCGTCGTTCAGCACCAGCTTGCAAAATGGGCGGACGCAGACATTATCGTCTACGTCGGCTGCGGCGAACGCGGAAACGAAATGACCGACGTTTTGAAAGAATTTCCTGAACTGAAAGACCCGAAAACGGGACAATCGCTGATGAAACGTACGATTCTTATCGCGAATACGTCGGATATGCCCGTTGCGGCGCGTGAAGCGTCCATTTACACGGGTATCACCATCGCCGAATATTTCCGCGATATGGGCTACAACGTCGCTATCATGGCGGACAGTACCTCCCGTTGGGCAGAAGCGCTTCGCGAAATGAGCGGACGTCTGGAAGAAATGCCCGGCGAAGAAGGCTATCCCGCTTACCTTTCAAGCCGCCTTGCGGAATTCTATGAAAGAGCGGGTATCGTAAAAGTTCTCGGAAACGAGGATACGGTCGGCTCGATTACGGCAATCGGCGCAGTTTCGCCTCCGGGCGGCGACCTTTCCGAACCCGTTTCGCAGGCAACCCTCCGTATAGTTAAGGTTTTCTGGGGGCTTTCGGCGTCGCTCGCTTACAAACGTCACTTCCCGGCAATCGACTGGATTCAAAGTTATTCTCTTTACGCAGACAGGCTTGCCGACTGGTACACCGATAATATGGGCGAGGAATGGAACGTAATGCGTCAGGAATTTATGTCGATTTTGCAGGACGAGGCGCGACTGGACGAAATCGTCCGACTTGTCGGTATGGACGCGCTCGGCGCAAAAGACCGCTGGACGATGGAAACCGCAAAATCCATCCGCGAAGACTATCTGCATCAGAATGCTTTCCACGAGGTCGATACCTACGCCTCGCTCAAAAAACAAGCCGAAATGATGCGACTGATCCTTGAAAACTACAGGCTCGGGCTCGAAGCGCTTGAAAAAGGCGTCGATATCGAAGATATGCTTGCAATTCCCGTCAAGGAACAAATCGGCAGAAGTAAGTATATCCCCGAAACGGAAATAAATAAATTCAACGACATCGAAAAAGACCTTAAAGAAGAAATGCTGTCGCTTGTCAGCGAGGGAGGACGTGACTGATGCTTAAAGAATATAAAACTATCCGCGAAATCGTCGGACCTCTTATGCTCGTTGAGGGCGTCGAGGGTGTAAAATACAACGAAATGGTTGAAATCGTCGCCGCAGACGGCGCAATCCGCCGCGGTAAAGTATTGGAAATCAACCGCGATAAGGCGCTCGTTCAGTTGTTCGAGCCGTCGCAGGGCATTCAGATGTCATCGTCCAAAGCAAGATTTTTGGGCAAGAGCATGGAACTTGCAGTGTCCGAAGATATGCTCGGCCGCGTCTTCGACGGTATCGGCAATCCCCGTGACGGTGGCGCGCCCGTTATCCCCGAAGACAGACTTGACGTAAACGGTCAGCCCATAAACCCCGCCGCGCGCGATTATCCCGACGAATTCATTCAGACGGGCGTCAGCGCAATCGACGGGCTTAACACCCTTGTCAGGGGACAAAAATTGCCTGTGTTCAGCGTATCGGGACTTCCCCATGCGGAACTTGCGGCGCAAATCGCAAGACAAGCGAAAGTTCTGAACAGCGACAGTAAATTCGCCGTCGTGTTCGCCGCTGTCGGTATCACCTTTGAAGAAGCGGATTTCTTTATCTCCGATTTCAGAAAAACAGGCGCAATCGAACGCGCGGTGCTTTTCATCAACCTTGCAAACGATCCCGCGGTCGAACGTATCGCAACGCCGCGTATGGCACTGACCGCAGCGGAATATCTTGCGTTTGAAAAGGGCATGCACGTGCTTGTCATCACGACGGATATTACGAACTACGCCGAAGCCTTGCGCGAAGTCTCCGCCGCACGAAAAGAAGTGCCCGGTCGCCGCGGCTATCCCGGCTATCTGTACACCGACCTTGCGACGCTTTACGAACGCGCGGGAAGAATCAACGGGAAAGAAGGCTCGATTACGCAAATTCCTATTCTTACGATGCCCGAAGACGACAAGACACACCCCATTCCCGACCTTACCGGATACATCACCGAAGGACAAATCATTTTGTCGCGTGAACTTTATAAAAAGGGTGTAACGCCGCCTATCGACGTGTTGCCGTCCCTCTCCCGTCTGAAAGACAAAGGTATCGGCTTCGGAAAAACGCGCGAAGACCACGCGGACACGATGAACCAGTTATTCTCGGCTTACGCAAGGGGCAAGGAAGCAAAGGAACTTTCAACCATTCTCGGTGAAGCGGCACTTACCGAAATCGACAAAAAATACGCGCATTTTGCGGACGAGTTTGAAAATAAATACGTCTCGCAAGGCTTCAATACAAACAGAAGTATAAATGACACTCTGGACATCGGCTGGGAACTTTTAAGACTCCTTCCGAGGAACGAACTCAAACGTATCAAGGATAAATTCCTTGACATGTATTATGACAAATCCGAGGGATTAAATGGCTAAAATGAACGTTAATCCCACTCGTATGGAATTAAGGCGGCTTAAAACCCGTCTAAAAACCGCAACGAGAGGGCACAAACTTTTGAAGGATAAGTCGGACGAAATGATAAGACAGTTTATGGTTTATGTCCGTGAAAACAAACGCCTTCGCGAAGAAATCGAGGCCGAACTTTCAAGCGCGTTGAAAGGCTTTACCCTGGCGCGCGCCGTTTCGTCCAATGCCGTCATCGAAGAAGCCGTGATGATGCCCGCAACGAAAGCCGAAATTTCGCTTTCGTCCGCCAACGTCATGAGCGTCGAAGTGCCAAGTATCTCCGTTGTCGAACACGAAGGACAGGACAAATATCCTTATTCTTTCGACACCGTTACGTCGGAACTTGACGCGTCGATCGGCACTCTTTCGACGCTGCTTGTGAAACTCGTAAAACTTGCGGAAGTCGAAAAAACCTGCAATATGCTCGCCGACGAAATCGAAAAGAACCGCCGTCGCGTCAACGCTCTTGAATACGTAATGATTCCGCAAATTGAGGAAACCATAAAGTATATCAATATGAAACTTGACGAGAACGAAAGGGCGTCGACGATAAGGCTGATGAAAGTGAAGTCTATGATCGAGCAAAAGTCATAAAAACGGCGATAATTAGCGCCTTTTCGGCGTTTTTGCAGAACCCGAAAATCCGTGTACGAAAAGTACACTAGGATTTTCAGAACCTACAAAGAACCCCACACGGGGTCCCCAAAAGATACTTGTACTTTTGGGGCTTTAAGACATCAAATTCTCGCCGTTTTTGGAACTATATATTTTTATCAAAATTCTGACTTTTGCGACATTAAATTTATTATTAAATAAACCCCGCAAGTATTGTACTTGTGGGGCTTTTAAAAAGTATCGATAAAAAAACGGTGCTTTTCTTTTTGTTATGAATGTTTTTTAAAGATAAATTATCTTTGAGGTTTTTTGGATTTTTTGAAGCCTTTCAGGAATTTGCGGAAGCCGCCTTTTTTCTTGTTGAAAATATCGACAAGTCCGTCAACGCTCGATTCCGAAACAAGCCCGCCCGTGAATCCAGAAAAACTCCTAAGTGGCATCGTTACGATACTGTTCACCGCCATCATTTGGTTTGCCGCGCCTTTCGTGAGGATTTTTGCGCCGAAAACCAGCACTTTTTTCAGGAATTTTCCGAATCCCGTAATCGAAACTTCGTCTACGGTGCTGTTTATGTCAAACTCGCCGCGTTTCGGGGGAATATTTTCGGGCACTTCCGCGCCGTATACCGCCGAAAACTCTTCAATGGGCAGTTCGGTTGCGGACGAAATGTCGTAATATGAGGGCGCTTCCTTTGAATAATCTTTGATTTGCACCGCGGGGGCGTTGACCTTAACTACGCGCGACAGTTTAATATCGCGGCTGCTTGCGCCGACAAGGATTTCAAACTCGCCCGATTCGACCGTCCAGTCGTGAACGAGAACGTTGTAAAACGCGAACGCGCGCTTGTCAAGGGTGACGGTAATCGTCTTTGTTTCGCCGGGTTCAAGATAAACTTTATCAAAGCCTTTCAGTTCCTTTTCGGGACGGAAAATCGTGGATTTCACGTCTTTTACGTAAACCTGTGAAACTTCCGCGCCGGCGACTTTGCCGGTGTTTTTCACGTCAAACGTAACGGTGAGAACGTCCGCGTCGGTTATCGTGTCCGAAGACACTTTCAGGTTGGAATATTCAAACGTCGTATAAGACAAGCCGAAACCGAAGGGGTAGCGCACGGGTTTGTTCGCGCTGTCGAAGTAACGATATCCTACGTATACGCTTTCGCGATACTGTACGTTTTTCGTGCCCATCGGGAAGTATGCGCTGTTGATATTGTCGTTGAGATGTTTCTGGAAAGTTTCGGCAAGTTTGCCCGACGGGTTTGCGTCGCCGAATAGCACGTCAACCGCGCCTTCGCCGCCCGCTTCGCCGCCGACGTAAATGTTGAGAAGGGCTTTTATGCGCTTCGTCCAGGGAAGGGTAACGGGCGAGCCGCACACCAGAACGACCACAAGATTTTCGTTGACTTTTGCAAGTTCGTCCACAAGTTTGTTGTGTCCCATCGGCAAATCCATATGACGTCTGTCAAATCCTTCGCTTTCGTACTCGGGTGTGAGACCAATGACAACAATGACTTTATCGTGCGATTTTGCACACTCAACTGCCTCATTCAACAATTTTTTATTGTAGCCGTCGCCTTTTAAGGAGTACCCGCGGACGTAATCGTAAGAGATATTTTCCTTATTCATTGCGTCGAGAATCGACACGAGATTTTTGGGGTGAATCTGCGAAGAACCGCCGCCCTGATACCTTGGCGTTTCGGCAAGCGCGCCGATAATCGCGACTTTGTCTGTCTTTGCGAAGGGCAGAATGCCGTTGTCGTTTTTCAGAAGAACTGCGCCTGCCGCCGCCATTCTTCTTGCAAGAGCGTGGTGCGCCGCGTAGTCGCAAACGTAACCGTTGCGCTTCGACTTTTCGCCTTTTTGGACGTATTCCAGAACGTGCGTAACCGCCTTATCAAGGTCTTCCATGGAAAGCGTGCCGTTGTTCACCGCGTCGATAACCGCCTGATCGTGCAAGCCGTTATTGCCGGGCATTTCAAGGTCGATACCGCCTTTCACGCCTTCGACGCGGCGGTTGATTGCGCCCCAGTCGGAGACGACCATACCCTTAAAGCCGAACTCGTCGCGCAAAACTTTGTTAATCATCTTGTCGCTTTCCGAGACGTATTCGCCGTTAAGGCGGTTGTAGCTGCACATAACCTGCCACGGATCCGAGCGTTTGACCGCGGTTTCAAAAGCGGGGAGATATATTTCGCGAAGAGCGCGCTCGTCAACGATTGCGTCAATCGACATACGGCTGTTTTCCTGATTGTTCGCGCAGTAGTGTTTCAGACTTGCGCCGACGTTTTCGGATTGAAGCCCGTCGATGAACGCGGAAGCCATTTGTCCCGAAAGATAAGGATCTTCCGAAAAATATTCAAAATTCCTGCCGCAAAGGGGGGAACGTTTGATATTCGTGCCTGGTCCGAGCACCGTGCATACGCCTTGCGTCGCCGCTTCCTGTCCGATTGCTTTTGCACATTCGTAAGCGAGATTTCTGTCCCACGAACTGCCGTAAACGACAAGAGAGGGGAAACAAGTCGAAGGAACGCTGTCTTTCATCACGTTGGTGATGCTGCCGCCCTCGATTTCTTCACGCGTGCCGTGCGGGCCGTCCGTCATTTTCACCGACGGGATACCGAGCCTTTCAACGGGATAAGTCGTCCAGAACGTCTTGCCGCTTAACAAATGTACCTTTTCTTCAAGAGTAAGTTTGCCGACGAGAATTTTTACGTCTTCCATATACTCCTCCATATTAGCATAGAATAAAAATATTCTATCATATACGAAAAAACTTTGCAATCGTTGAAAAGCGGTTGGAAGTCTTTTATTATTAAAGATATATAAAATTATTACTTTGTTTTCTGCATTGCTAAATTAAGTTTACACAAAAAACAATATGTGTTATAATATCACGTATGTTTTGATTATCTTATGGTGTCAAAACGAATATCTCTTCGGAGTGATTTTATGGAAGACAAACCCAATAAACTTGTTTTCAAAAAGGAAGATATCTGGCTTATCCCCAACGTCATCACGTATTTCAGAATGTTGTGCATTCCCGTATTCGTGACGTTGTGCCTTGTCGGCGGACTTAAAGGGAAGACGGATTTGATTTACTGGGCGCTCGGCGTGTTTTTCGTTGCGGCGTGCTCCGACCTTGTCGACGGCAAAATCGCAAGAAAATACAATATGGTGTCGGACATCGGCAAAGTGTTTGACCCCCTTGCGGACAAACTAATGCACGTTTCGTCGATACTGTGTCTGGTCATCATCAACTACATGCCCTGGTATTTCCTTGTGCTTATCGCGGTGAAAGAACTGTTGATGATTTGTTTCTCGCCCATGCTCCTGAAACGCAAAATCGTCATTCAGGCGGTGTTTGCGGGGAAAATCGCGTCGGCGGTCATTTCGGGCGGCGTAGTGCTTACTTTCTTCCACGCGCTTCTTGTCAAATGGTGGACGTTCGGCACGACGGTGCAGGGCATTGAGATGAGCCTTGACTGGATTGTAATGCTTATCGGGTGCGTGCTTGCCGTTTACGCGCTTGTCACTTATATCGTCATTATGCTGAAAGAACTTAAAAAATTCGACGCCGATTTCAAGGCGGGCAAAATAGATAAGTTCGGCAACAGGCTTGACGAAACGACGGAAGACGCAAAATCCGAACCTGTGGCACAAGACGCAGAAAACGAATCGGCAACAAAGTAAACGCACGGATACTTTGAACTCTTGCAAAGTGGCGGCAACGTCGCTTTGTATTTTATATTGAAAAATTTTTAGTGGTACGTATTATGGATATGGAAAAAACTTATCAACCGCAGAGTTTCGAACAGAAAATCTACGATTACTGGATGAAAAACAAATTCTTTGAGGCTCACGTCAACAAAAAGAAAGAGCCTTTCACGATTATGATGCCGCCCCCCAACGTCACGGGACAGCTGCACATGGGACACGCCCTCGATAATACCATTCAGGATATTATCATCCGCTTTAAGCGTATGGACGGCTACGAAGCGTTGTGGCTTCCCGGCACCGACCACGCAAGTATCGCGACGGAACTCAAAATCGTCGATCAGATGAAGGCGGAAGGACTCACGAAAAACGACGTCGGTCGCGACGGCTTCCTTGAAAGAGCCTGGGCATGGACGCATAAGTACGGCGGCAGAATCGTCGAACAGCAAAAACGCCTCGGTACGTCGTGCGACTGGTCGAAACAAGCGTTCACAATGGACGAAAATCTGTCGGCGGCAGTGCAGGAAGTTTTCATCCGCCTTTATGAAAAAGGTCTTATTTACCGCGGCGACAGGATTATCAACTGGTGCCCCGGTTGCCATACCGCGCTTTCCGACGCGGAAGTCGAATATACCGAAAAGGACAGTTTCCTCTGGCATATCCGTTACCCCGTGAAGGACAGCGACAAATATGTCGTCATCGCGACGACTCGTCCCGAAACGCTCCTTGGCGATACGGCGGTTGCGGTCAACCCGAAGGACGAAAGATACAAGGATATTCTGGGCAAAACGCTGATTTTGCCTATCGTCGGGCGTGAAATTCCCCTTATCGCCGACGACTATTGCGAGATAGGTTTCGGCACGGGCGCGGTGAAAATCACCCCTGCTCACGATCCCAACGACTTTGAAGTCGGGCTTCGTCATAACCTTGACGTCATCCGCGTGATGGACGACAGCGGCATTATGAACGAAAACGCCGGCAAATACCAGGGGCTTACCCGCGACGAGTGCCGTCAACAAATCGTGGAAGACCTGAAAGAACAGGGCTTTTTGGTGAAAATCGAACCGTACAAGCACAACGTCGGCGAATGCTATCGCTGCAAAAACGTCGTTGAACCGATGGTGTCGAAACAGTGGTTCGTGTCGATGAAGCCCCTTGCGAAACCCGCAATCAAGGCGGTCAAATCAAAACGTATCGAATTTATCCCCACCCGCTTTGAAAAAATCTACTTCAACTGGATGGAAAACGTCAAAGACTGGTGTATTTCCCGTCAACTCTGGTGGGGACATCGTATCCCTGCGTATTACTGCGAGGAATGCGGCGAAATGGTTGTCGCAAAGGAAATGCCCGCGGTCTGCCCGAAGTGCGGCTGCACTCATTTCAAGCAGGACGAAGACGTTCTTGACACCTGGTTTTCCAGCGCGTTGTGGCCGTTCTCGACGCTCGGCTTCCCCAGAAATACCGAAGAACTGAAATATTTTTACCCCACGAATTTGCTTGTCACGGCATACGACATCATCTTCTTCTGGGTTGCGCGAATGATTTTCAGCGGCATCGAAAATATGCACGAAGTGCCGTTCACGGAAGTCCTTATTCACGGCATCGTGCGCGACAGCGAAGGCAGAAAAATGTCGAAATCCTTAAATAACGGCGTCGATCCCTTGCTTATCATCGACAAGTACGGCGCGGACGCATTAAGGTTTTCGCTTGCGACGGGCGTTGCCCCCGGCGGCGATACGAGATTTATCGAAGAAAAGGTTGAGTCTGCAAGGAACTTCATCAATAAAATCTGGAACGCGTCCCGTTTCGTCCTTATGAACAGCGAGGGCAAAGATTTCAAAAAATTGGAAGATATCCGCCTGACTTACGCCGATAAGTGGATTTTGTCAAGGCTCAACAACGTCGTGAAAGAAGTCACGATAAACCTCAACAAATACGAAATCGGGCTTGCCACCGGCAAACTTTACGACTTCGTTTGGAGCGACTTCTGCGACTGGTATATCGAAGCGACCAAACCCATGCTTTACGGCGACAACGAAAGGGCGAAACTTAACGCGCTGACCGTTCTCAATTTCGTTCTGGACGAAATTCTGAAACTAATGCACCCGTTTATCCCGTTCGTAACCGAAGAGATTTATCAGTATAAACAGACCGGGAAATGCCACGCGCTTATGATGCAGGAATGGCCGAAATACAACAAGAAGTTTAACTATTATAAGGAAGCGAAAGCCTTTGAAGGCGTGATGGATATCATTAAGGCAATCCGAAACGTCAGAAACGAAATGCAGGTTGCGCCGTCGAAGAAAATCAAAGTGTACGTCAAAGCGGGCGAACACGCGGCGGTCGTCGAAAAACTTTCAACCTATATCGAAAAGATGGCGGGCGTCGGCGAAGTCGTGATGACCGATGAAAAACCCGACGAAAAGAAACTGTCCGCACTCGTTACCCCTTACGCCGAAATCTTTATCCCGCTTGGCGAACTTATCGACACCGATAAGGAAATCGCAAGGCTTAATAAGGAACTTGACGGCGTGAACAAGGAAATCGCAAGGGGCGAAGGCATGCTCAACAACAAAGGTTTTATCGCAAAAGCGCCGAAACAACTTGTCGACGCGGAAACCGAAAAGTTGAAAAAGAACAGGGAACTGAAAGAAAAACTTGTCGCCCGTATCGAAGACTTGAAGTAAATTTTGTCCAAAAATAAAAAGGATTAAGGAACGTTGCCTTAATCCTTTTTTTGTTGCAAAAAATTGTTAAAAATCGGGAATGTACGCGGTGGTCGCGCTTTCGAGATCCTGCACGAAACCGTTTTCTATATTAAGTTCCGACAAAGCGTTGAGCGCGCGCTTGTATTCAAGCGGAGTGATACGGCGGTTGATGTCGGGGAAGTCCTGAACGTTTATCGGCACGTACTGCGCCATGAGCGAAAGAAAGGCAGAGTCCTTAAAATTGTCCGCAAAAACTTTTAAGACAGCCAACGTGTTGTCGATATGAGAAGGCAGTATAAGGTGTCTGACAATAACGCCGGATTTGATAAGTCCGTTTTCGATTTTTACTTTTCCGGAAAGCCTGATCATTTCGGAAATTGCGTCAAAAGCGTACTTAAAGTAATCGGACTTACCGGATAAACGCCGTGATAGCGCGCTGTCAACATATTTTAAGTCGGGCAGCCAAACGTTAACGTAAGGCGCGAGCGCACGCACCGTTTCAATAGTTTCAAAGCCGCTCGTGTTCCATACGACGGGGTTTTTCGGGGTGTAATACGAAAACGCTTTTATTATGCCGTCGGCATATTGCGTTGCGGAAACAAGGTTGATATTGTCCGAAACCGAATCATAGTATTCAAAAAGCGCGGCAAGTTCTTTCGGCGAATAAGCCTTTCCCGTAACTTTCCTGCTTATTTTTGCGTTCTGACAAAATACGCAGCGCATCGTGCAACCCGAAAAGAAAATCGCGCCCGATCCGCGTCCGCCGCTTATCACGGGTTCTTCCCATTCGTGTATCCCGTGATACGACACGTGAATATTGTTATCGGCAAGGCACAAACCGTAACTTTTGTCGCGGTCAACGCCGCATAAATTCGGGCAAAGTCTGCACGTCATAGTCGCATAATCCTTTTAAGTTGACGTTTTTATTTGCAATATACGTCTTTATTGTATATAATTATAGAATAATCAAAACAATAAGGCAATCTAATGAAAGACAAAATCCGCTCAAAAATCGATTCCGAAAAGAAGAGAATGAAATATTTCAGAATGACTCTTCAATACAGCAATAAATATATTTGGTATTTGCTGCTACTTGCCGTGTGCCCGTCGGTGCTTACGGCGTTTGTGTTTTCTCCGTACGGCACGATCGATTATTTTTGCAATTTCAGGGCGTTTTACGGCGCGGATTTCAGGACGATTTACCTTGTCGCGTCCGGGATAAATCCGAAGTTATATTATCTTGGCATAGTGGGGCTTATCGTTATCCCCGTGTGTTTCAGCATACTTTTCGGCGCGGTTGAAAGGCACATGCGCGTTGGGGAATTCAATCTCGGTTTCGACAGGATTCTCACAAGGCTCAATTTCAACTTCCTGACTGCGCTGAAATTTTCGATGATGCTTTTCGTCGTATATGAAATTTTCAAGTTTTTGCAGGTAGTTATGTTTTATCTGCTGACGCACTCCTTGCAAATCGAATGGGCGTTCGCGTTGTCGCTTATATGGTACGTCGCGCTGTACGCCGCGGAACTTTTCCTGCTTGCCGCAACGATACTGTGGGTGCCGACAATGTTGCAGACGGGGCTCAGCAGCACAAAGGCGTTGGGGCTTGCGATAAGACAGGGCGCAAAACAAATTTTCCCGACGATGGTCAGTTTGATGATTCCGACGCTTCCGATGCTCATACTTATGGTTGTGAACTCGGTTCTGAATCTGAAACTCGACGTCGTGCTGGACGCGATTCTCCTTACGATTTCAATCGTATTTTACGTAATATATATGTACACGATGTTCTTCGATATCAACGGCATCGACAGGGAAGACCTGAAAAAAATCGATATTTGGAAAGAGAACAAAAAACGCAGGAAAGGTAACTGATATGGAAGTAAGAAGCGCAATAAACATTTTATTTTCAAAATTCAACATAAATTATCGCGTGTTTTTGTATTTGTTCGTCGTCACCGCGATCGTTATCGCAATCGCCGCAAGCGCGGTTATGCCGACCTTCAACGAGGTTATCAAAAACCCCGAAACGACCGAATCGTTCACCGCTGTCACAAATACTTTCGCCGATTATTTAAGGGGGCAGACGACGTTTTCGCAGGTTATCGCAAGCGGTAAAACCTTTTATCACACGGTAATCGACCTTATGAACGCCACGAACGCGACGGCGGCTTTCTGGGTAACCGTCGTTGTGGTTTCGTTTTTCATAAGGCTTGCGATGTCGTTTTGCTATCCCGCGATTTCAGACGTTATAAGCAATTTCATGAGCAGCAATATGTCGTACGGGCTTTTGAGTAATATATTGAAAAACTTTTCGCTGTGTGCCAAGTACGCGTTTTTCCATACGATAATCACGATGGTTACGGATATTGCGATATTTTTTGCGATTTACGGCGTTACGAAACTGTTTTTCCCGATTATCGGCGTGTTCGCATTCGCACTTGCGCTTGTTTGCGCCGTCGTACTTATCGCGCTTCGTCTGACGTTTTCGTCGGGCGTTATCCCCGAAATGGTCGTCGGGGGAGAGAAAAAGTATTTCGGCGCGCTTAAAACAGGTTTTTCTTATATGAAAAAATACTTCGGCAAAATTTTCGGCGCAAACTGCATCGTGATTTTCGTCATATACTCGCTTATAATGCTGACGACGCTTATCACGTTCGGCGTGGCGTTTTTCGTGCTCGGATCCATGCTCGTGACGTACATTCACGTTATGCAACTTGTGTTTTATTACGAAAGCAAGAGCATGCGTTATTACACCGACGCTTACACGATCGTCAATACCGCGCCCATTTCGGAGCGTATCGACCTGCAAGACGAACTTTTAAGAAAAGACGACTGATTTTTAAGAAAAGAACCTTTTCGACAAAACTTTTTATATTTTGACATTCGCGCGGATTTTTTGGAATCCGCGCTTTTTTTCGCACTTTTTATAATTTCTTGAAAGAGATGACAAAAACCTCGTCTTTTCGTCCTTTTTTGCGACGTTTTTCGACGCTTTTCGCCGATGTCATAAAACGTTGACTTTTCAAATTTTCGGGTTGTATAGTGTGTTTGTCAGCGGGAGGAAAAGGTATGAACGACGCACTTAACACCAAAATTTTACTTACATTGTACAAAAGAATCCCGGAAGAAATCCGACGAAACGAAAAGAAAGTATTGAAAATTGCAAGCCGCAGTTTTTACGGGTACGGCGCGGCTGAAACAATGAAAACTTATGAAAAAATCATTGATATGAACGACGAAAAAATCCGCCTTATCAACCTGAAACTTCTTATCGACAAAGCCTTTAATCTGCTTGTGTCGGAAGATATGCGCGTAATCATAATGCGCTTTATAAAAGGGCTGACGTTTCAGGAAATGGCGGCCGAGCTCGACGTGTCCATAAGACAGGTTTTCAGGCTGTACGACACGGCGATCACAAGTTTCACGACGCAGCTCGAATACCTGAAATTTCCGCAAGAAAAAATCGCCGCAGAGTTCGGCGATCTGATGATTTACAAGGAAACTTGTTTCAGACTCTCAAACGAGTACGGCGTGATGGATTAGTAACGACGATTGTCGTAATATCCGTCGTCGTAGTCGTCGTCGGGGCGCCTGTCGCGGCGATAATCGTCACGTCGTCTGCCGTCGTCGTAATCGTCGCGGTAACGGCTTCTCGGGCGGTCGTAGGGCGACGCGCCGTAATCGTTCATCGAGCTGTTTCTGTCGTAATCGTAGCGACCTTTTTTGGAAGGCTTGAACAGCAGAAGCACAATGACAAGCGCAGGCACGACAATGCCGACGATAAGAATAATGCGGGTGAGTTTGTTGGGATCCGCCGCTTTCGTTTCAACATTTTTGTCGGGAACGACGGTGGGGCGGTAGTTGGGGTGCAAATCGATGATATAGTCGGTCATCGCAACGCCGCCGTCTTTCGTTTTAAGACAACTTGTGGGGATATATCCGTATTCCCCGCCGCATCTGACGTAAATGCAGGAAGTGCCGTCGTATTCGCCTTTGCCGATGAACGTGATTGCAGGGGCTTCCGACGGGGTAAGAGTTTTCGTGGTAAAACCGGACCTTCCTTTCACGTAAAACGAAGCGTCGCTTGACAACGAAAGTTCGATGGTGAAACCGCCAAGCGGTTCTTTGTCGGCGTCGGTCAGGGAAACGAAGTTCGAGGCGTCTTTGACGTAAAGGTCGTCAAGCCCGTTGTATTTAATATAGAAAACGTCGCCGTCGATCTCGGTAACGTCGAAATAATACGTCGAAGGAATTTCAAAAAGTTTAATTTCCGTGCCGCTTAAAAAACGAGTGTATACGTCAAGTGACACGTTGTTTTTCACTCGGTATGTGCCGAGCTGATACGTTCCGTCCGTTTCGGCGTGAGAAACCGCGCTTGCGGGCATGAACGCAAACGTCAGACACGTAACGGATATCAAGAGTATGACAAGAATACTTAACTTTTTCAAATTCGCACCTTTAACAATATTAACCATACGCATTAAATTATATAACACTATTCAATAAAAATAAAGTGTTTTATCACCGGAAAATGAAAGAAAGCCAAATCGAAATTATCAAAAAAGTCCGCGCAATCGAAAACGAGATGTCGAAAAGGCGCGGTCTTGACCGCCTCGTCAACTACAACTCGGGTGAGGTCGTGCATAAAAAACAAATGGAGTTTCATAAGTGCGACAAGAAAAACCGCTGGGTTTTCGGCGGAAACAGAACGGGCAAAACCGAGTGCGGAGCGGTCGAAACGGTCTGGCTGCTTCGCGGAATCCACCCCTATAAAAAGAATAAGCCCGACGTAACGGGGTGGGTGGTGTCGGTGTCGTACGAGGTGCAAAGGGAAGTCGCGCAACAAAAGATACTTTCGTATCTTTCGCCCGACTGGATTTTGGACGTCGTGATGCAGCAGGGCAGGAAAGACAGCCTTAAAAACGGCGTCATCGACACCATCGTCGTCAAAAACGTGTTTGGCGGGACAAGCCGTCTTTCTTTCAAAAGCGCAGATCAGGGGCGCGAAAAATTTCAGGGCGCGAGCCTCGATTTCGTGTGGTTTGACGAAGAACCGCCGAAAGATATTTACGAAGAATGCGTGATGCGCGTCCTTGACAGGTGCGGCGAGATTTATTGCACGATGACGCCGCTGAAAGGACTGACGTGGGTGTACGACGAGATATATCTGAACGTCCGTCAAAATCCCGAAATATGGTATGAGCAAATGGAGTGGAAAGACAACCCGTACCTTGACGAAAACGAGGTTGAAAAACTTATCGCCTCGACGTCCGACGACTTGCAGGAATCGCGCCGTTTCGGCAGATTCAAGTCGGAAGGCGGGCTTGTGTATTCGGAATTCGACGAGAACGTGCACGTTATCGATCCGTTTCCCGTCCCGCGCGAGTGGCAGTGCAATATTTCAATCGACCCGGGGCTTAAAAATCCGCTGTCGTGCCACTTTTACGCGGTGGACGGCGACGGCGTGATTTACGTCGTGGGCGAGCATTACGAGGCGGGAAAGGACATTAACCACCACGTCAAAAAGATTTTTGAACTTGCCGACAGTCTCGGCTGGGCGCGCGACGGAAAAGGAAGACTTTCGGCACTTATCGACAGCGCGTCCGAGCAGCGCACGCTCGCTTATCAGAAAAGCGTCGCCGAACTCTTTTACGACAACGGAATACTTGTTAATTCCAAAGTCGACAAAAACCTTTTCAGCGGAATTTCAAGGATAAAATCGTTGTTTTTTGAACGTCCGCCGCGCATTTACATTTTCAGAAACTGCGTGAATATGATAAGGGAAATCAAAGGGTACAACTGGGGCGACGGCGACCGTCCCGTGAAGCGCGACGACCACGCCATGGACGACCTGAGATATTTCGTCATGTCCCGTCCCGAGCCGCAGGACGCGCTCTTTAAGACGGACAAGGGGCTTATCGGCGAAGACAAAGACAATCTTATCAGAAAATTGAAACGAGGAAGATATGAAAAACGATGACGTTTACGTTGACGCCCTGAAAAAGAAAGCCGAAGGCTTTACCGCAACCGAAATATCCGAAGAATACTCCTCGGACGGCGACGGAAACCTCGTGCTTGTCAAAAGGAAGGTCAACTCAAAATATTATCCGCCCGACACCGCGGCAATCAAAAGCGTTCTCGATATGGACATTCTCGAAACCCTGTCCGACGAAGAACTCGAAAACGAAAAACGCAGGCTCCTTACCGAGTTTGCAAATATAGAAAGGAAAGGATGACTATGAAAGAAAAAGACAAAAAAGCGCTTCACGACCAAATTGTGAAAGAAGTCAAACAGGATTTTGAAGAGCGACGTCAGAAACGCCGTCCCGTCGAACTTGCCTGGCGGCTTAACATGAACTTTCTTATGGGAAATCAGTACGCAAGCATCACGCCGACGGGCGACATCGACGACTACGGCAGGCAGTATTACTGGCAGGAACGGGAAGTTTACAACCATATCGCGCCTATCGTCGAAACCCGACTTGCAAAACTGACGCGCGTCAAATCGGGCGTGTCGATCCGTCCGAAAACAAGCGACGAGTGCGACGTGCAAAGCGCGAAATTCGCAAGCGCAATCCTGCAAAGCATAATGGAAGAAAATTGTTTTTCCGCGCTTCTGCAAAAGGCGAACGGATGGGCGGAAACCTGCGGCAGCGTATTTTACAAAATCGCGTGGAATAACGAAAAAGGCAAAAAGTTTATCCTTGACGGAAAGCCCGTTTACGACGGCGACGTCGACATCACGGTGTGTCCGCCTTTTGAAATTTATCCCGAAAATCTGCAAATCGAGTCGTTGCAGGATCAGCCGTCGATTATCCACGCAAAGGCTTATTCCGTGGACGACGTGAAGCGTATATGGGGAGTCGACGTTAAAGGCGAGGACGTGAACGTGTTCACCCTTGACAAGACGGGCGTAACAGGCGGATTCGGATACACCGCGTCGGTGCCGAAAATCATCGACGAAGTGCGCCACGACGCCGTCATCGTCATCGAAAAGTACGAAAAACCCACGGCAAAGTTCAAGGACGGGCGGCTTATTATCGTTGCGGGCGACACCCTGCTGTACTTAGGCGATTTGCCTTACGTCAACGGGGAAGGCGGCAAACGACAGTATCCGTTTATCAAGCAGAACTCGCTGGATAACGTCGGCGTGTTTTTCGGGACTTCCGTCATCGAAAGAATTATCCCCGTCCAGCGCGCGTACAACGCCCTGAAAAACCGCAAGCACGAATTTCTGAACAGACTTTCGATGGGCGTGCTTGCAACAGAGGACGGCAGCGTCGATACCGATCAGCTGGAAGCGGAAGGGCTTGCACCCGGAAAAATCCTTGTTTACAGACAGGGCAGCAATCCGCCCGCGCTTCTGAACCCCGGCAGTATACCGCACGATTTTTATCTGGAAGAAAACCGACTGCTTGAAGAATTTACGATGATTTCCGGCGTGTCGGAGATTATGAAGTATTCCGAACTTCCCGATAACGTGACGTCGGGCGTCGCGATTTCCATGCTTATCGAGCAGGACGACACCCGAATATCCGTCACCGCAGAAAATATCCGCGAGGCTGTCAGGGAATCCGGCAAACATATATTAAGACTTTATAAACAGTTTGCAAAGTCAAGAAGAATGAGAAGTATCGCCGGCGAAAACGGGGAACTTGAAATGCTGTATTTCGGCGCGTCGGATCTGACGTCTGACGACCTTGTCCTCGACACCGAAAACGAACTTATCGAAACGCCGTCGTCAAGGAAGAATATGGTGCTGGAACTTATGAACCTGGGACTTCTGACCGACGAAAACGGCAGATATTCCGAACGCACGAAATGCAAAATTCTGGAAACTCTCGGCTTCGGAAACTGGGAAAACAGCAGGGATATCGCCGATTTGCACCTTAAAAAAGCGCAGCGCGAAAACCGCGCTTTCGGCGAAAGAGAAATTATCCCCGACTCTTTCGACGACCACGAAATCCATATCGAGGAACACACAAAATTTATGCTTTCGCCCGAGTTCGACATGGACGTAAAAATGAAAGAAACCATCGCCGCGCACGTCAATAAACATCGCGAGTTTATCGACGCGGCAAATATAAATTTATAAGGAGAACGTTATGCAAGAAAATGAAGTTGAAACCACCGTTCAAACGGACGCACCGTCCGAAAACGCAGGCGAAACAACGTCCCGTTTCAAAACGCCCGACGAATTGTTGAAGGCGTACGAATGCCTTGAAAAAGAGTTTACGAAAAGGTCGCAGAAACTGAAAGCCCTTGAAAAGGAACTTTCGGAAAAAGCCCCTTCAAACGTAGCGTACGCACAAAACGACTGGCAGCAAAAAGTCGACGACTTTTTTGAATCGCGTCCCGAAATCGCGCCGTTCAAGAAGGAAATCGCCGAGGAAATATTGAAAAACGACCTCGGCAGCAACGAAAACTGTCTGGAAATCGCCGGCGCGCGCGTTGTCCTGAATAATTACAAATCCCCAAAAGATTATCTTTTTGACGACGATTTTGTTGTCGAAAACGTGCTCTCCAACGAGAAAATCTGCGACAGAATAATCAAAAAATATCTGTCCGATCTCGACGGCGTGAAAACCGTCCGCACAATCAACGGGGAAGGACAAGCCTCTCTCGCAAAACAAATTCGCCCCAAAACCGTCGGCGAGGCTGGCAAAATGGTGATGGCTATGGCGGGCAAGGGCAAATAAATCAACAGGAGATTTTTTATGATTACAATTTCAAACGCAAGCGACGCGTTAAAAACCATTTACCTTGGCGTGATTGCCGAGCAACTCAACACGAAAATCAACCCCTTCCTTGCGGCGATTGAAAGAACAAGCAACAACGTTTTTGGTAAGGAAGTCAAAAAACTCGTAACCTACGGCGTAAACGGCGGCATCACGTCGGGCACCGAAACGGGCGCGCTTCCCAAGGCGCAGGGTAATTCGTATGTAACGCTTACCACCGACCTTAAAAACTTTTTCGGCAAAATCGAAATTTCCGACAAAGCTTTAAGAGCCAGCATGGACGACTCCGGCGCGTTCGTAAACCTTCTTAACGCCGAAATGGAAGGACTTTTGTCGGCAAGTAAGAGAAACTTCGCACGTATGCTTTTCGGCGACGGCAGCGGAAAACTCGCAACTACGGTCGTATATGCGGACAACGAAGATCTTGCAAAATTCAAGGTTGACGACGCGTCGAAAATCGAAGCCGGTATGGTCATCGACATCGAAACGAACGGGGCGATTACAAGCGCGACGAAAAATAAAGTCGTCAAAAGCGTCGACCACACGAACAACGTCGTTACGCTCACTTCAAACCTTCCCTCCGTTCAGGGCAAGGACAGCATCGTTTACGTACAAGGCAGCCGAAGCAACGAGTTGACGGGTTTAGAGTCCATTTTCGGCACGTCAAGTACGCTTTACGGTCTTACCCGCGCCGAATACGACTTCCTGACACCGTACAACGACGCAACCGGCGGCGAATGTCTGCGGCACTTATACAGGACGCAATCGACCACGTCGAAGAACGTTCCGGCGGTATCGTCAACTTTATCGTGACAAGCTATGCCGTCAGGAAAAAGTACGTCGCGTACTGTGCAAGTTCCAACCACAACGTCGACGTCATGAATCTTGACTGCGGCTATAAGGCGTTGTCGTACAGCGGAATTCCTTTCGTCGTCGACCGCTTCTGCGGAAAGAAAGATATGTACCTTCTGAACACCGACGACTTCAAACTGCATCAGCTTTGCGACTGGCGTTGGATCGAAGATGCGGCAGGCGGAATTCTGAAACAGGAATCTGGCAGCGCTGCATACAGCGCAACGCTTGTCAAGTACGCCGACCTTATGTGCGAACGTCCCATCGGTCAGGCGAAAATCACTAATATCACCGTTGACTGATCGACGGAAACTTAAAGATAATTCCGGCGCGCGCTTTGCCGCGCGCCCCCTTGCGGGGGACGCTATGAAAATACGAATTTACAACGATTTATACGACGTGTGCGACAGGGTGAAAGAAATCCACCCCGATTACGAGATTTATTACGATACGACGGGGAAAAGATATGAGGTGTTCGCAAAAGGAAAATTGCAGGTCGTGTGTCCTTACGAAAAACTCGACGCAAGGCTTATCGACTACCTTTATAAAACGAGAATCGAACGCCTTGACAAAATCCTGAAAGAAATCGACGATCTGAATCTGAAAATCGAAGCCGCAAAAGAAAAAGAATTGAAAGATAAGGTCGATTATAAATCGAAAAACGCGTTCAGGTATTACGAAAAGCACCCCGACGCACGAAAAGTTGATTTTGAGGAGATCTGAATGAAAGTAAGCGATGTAATTAAAAACTGTTTCGTCAAACTCGGGTACGGCGTCGTCGACGTTACCGACGCCGAAAACCTTACCGCGGAACAAAAAAGACTTGTCGATATTTTGTTGTGCTCGGTCGAAAACGTACATTCCGAGATAATAAGCGCGTATTTCCCGTTCGTTATGACGGAAAACGTGACGCTCGTCGACGGGAAACTTCAATATTCGACGTTGACAAACCCAAAAATCGTGTATCCGATTTCATTGAAACGCGGCGCGGAAACAAGGAAAATCAAGGCGTATCCGACGTATATACAAAGCGATTTTTCCGGAGAAGCGACCTTTGAATATTGCGCGCTTTTGCCGTCGTATTCGCTTTCGACTGAACTTCCGGGCAACGTCCCGTGCTGGCTTTTGTCGGAAGGCGTCGTTGCGGAATATGCGTACGCAAACAACCTTATCGACCTCGGCGCGCAAGCCGAAAAGAAGTTCAGAGAAGGTATTTGCGCGCTGAAAGCGCACAGTGGCGCGGGAAGATACGTGAAACCGAGGAGGTGGGCGTAGTGCGCGGAAAAACATTCACGAGAATAAGGATTAAAAGCGACGAATTCCGCGGAGTTTCGACGACGAAAGACGAGGCGATTTCGTCACCGACGTCGTCGCCGATGTCGTATAACTTCACGTACGAAAAGGGCGTGCTTGCGGGAAAATACGGCATTTCCGCCGCGACTTTTCCAAGCGACGTTACCCCGGCGTTCCGTCACGCCGTCGCGTCGCTCCCCGAAGGAGTCGTGCCGATGAGCCTGCATTTGTTCAGAAAGTTCGACGCGGCGACGAACAAGCGCGACGACAGACTTATCGTCAGGACAACGGACAACGAATATTACGAAACGAGCGTCTTTACCGTCGGCGACACGTTCAGAAAAATCGTAAATCTTGCGGCGGCCGGAAAAGATTGCAGCGCGTGCTATCGGTATAACGGAAAGGATTTGTTTCTCGCGTCGAGCGAGCGCGGATTCTTTTACACCTACGACGGCACGACCTTGAAAAAAATCGAGAACGCGCCGAATATGACAAGTATGTGCGTGCATGCCGAAAGAATTTTCGCAACCGTTTCGGGAGAGCAGAACAAGGTGTGGTTTTCCGCCGACTTCAACCCCGAAAACTGGAAAGTGTCGGGCGACGGCGCAGGCTATATCGACTTCGACGATGAGGGAGGAAAGGTAATCAAAGTCGTGAAATTTCTGAACTACGTTTACATTTTCAGAGATTTCGGCGTGGAAAGACTGACCGCATTCGGCGCGCAAACCGACTTTTCGGTTTCGAAAATTTACACGGCGTCGGCAAGGATTTATCCCGACACGATAGTGCCGCTCGGCGACCGCATCGTTTTTTTGACGGAAGAAGGGTTGAAGTGTCTGGACGGCTACAACGTGCAGAATATTTTTGCGGATTTGTCCGATTTTTTGTCGTCGGACAAAAGAAACGCCGTCGCAACGGGTATGGACGGGAAATATTTCCTTGCCGCCAACATGGTTTTCCCGGGGGACTTCGCCGTCAAATTTCTGGACGAAGTAAGAGATCAGGGCGTTTACAACACGAACGGGCTTGCGGTGTGCGACGTAAAAAAGAACAAAATGACCTTGCTTCGCGGTATGGATATACGCTTTATAAAGTCGGTCAACGTGCATACGCTTTCGGCGGTTTTCATGACGTTTTCAGGCGTGAACAAGCACCTTATCGGTATGTTTTCGGACACGGGCAAGTATTTTTCCGACAAATTGCCAAGGTACTGGACGACGGGTTACACCGACCTCGGTTATCCCGAAAAGCAAAAGAGCGTCAGAAACGTCATGCTCACGGCGCACGGTACGGTAACGCTCGGGCTGGAACTTGACGGAAATAAAATCGAATACCTCCTTAAAGGCGCGGATCTTCCGCAAAAAATCATCGTAAACCGTGCGTTTTCAAAAATGCGCGTATATCTGAAAGAAAACAGCGAATCGGGAAGTTATACCGTTACTCCGCCGTCGATCACGGTGGATTTATCGTAAAAAAATGCTTATGGATAATAAAATTAACGAACTTTTTATCACCGTTGAAACCCTTGAAAATTATTTGCGTGCGCTTGAAAAACGGGTGGCGGCTTTGGAGGAAATCAATAATGGCAAATAGTTGGTGGGACGATATCAAAGAACTTTTCAAAACAAAAAAGCAAAAGGCAGCAGAAGAAAACGAAAAAGTCAATAACGCGTTAAGACGCGAAAGTCAAATCACGGGGCAGTTGAAAGCGCTTGAAGACGAGTACAACAAAAATAACCCCGCCGCGCCCGATCCCGACTTTGACGAAATCTTCAAACCGGTGAAATACGACAGGGTGAACTACGACGTGTTGTCCGACGACGAAATCAAAGCCGTCGCAAACGATAAGGCAGAGTCGAATTACAAGTCGAGCCTTGAAAAAATCGACAAACAGGCGTACGACGACCTTGTAAAACTCAACGAGCAGCGCGAAAAAGCCAAAGAAACACACAAGAAAACGCTTTCCGAAATCGAGAGCCTTTTCGATGCGTTCAGGGAAAACAGCAAAAACAAGGCGGTGAAACGGGGCATCGCAAGGGGAAGCATCCTTGAAAGCGCGATTAACGAATACGGCGAAGCCGCAAACGCGGGCAGAGCGAGAGCCGACGATATTTTAAGCGACGCGCTTTTAAGTTTTGAGGAAAAATCCGACGCTCTTAACAGAAGGCGCGACGAGGCTTTAAGCAACCTTGACCTTAAAAAAGCCGTCGAAATCACCGAAACAATCAATAAACTGCAAGAAAACAGGGATAAACAACTTGCCGATCAGAATCAGAAAAACGCCGCGCTTGAAAAGAAAGAAACCGACGAAAATCTGAAACTCGAAAAGGAAAAACAAAAATACGTCGAAAACTACAAAGCGAACAAACGCCTTGAAAAGCAACAACAGGACGCGTACGAAAGGCAGAACGGCTACACCGGCGAAAAAGCAAGAAACTTTGCCGAACGTTACAACGTCGCTTTGGGTTTTTATACGTCGCTCGATCCCGACGTCGCGGTAAAAGCGCTTGAAGCAAGCGGCACAATGAAGGGCTATCTCGGAAATAATTACGAGAAACTTTTAAGCGTCCTGAAATCGCGCGCAACGACGAAAACTAAAAAATATATTTAACTGATATTTTGGGGGCGGACGATGAAGGAAAGAATAAAAAATTGGTTCAATTGGTTCAGGGAAAAGATTAAAAATTACGGGTATCTGATGACGCTTGCGGGCAGTGTGTTTTACCTTCTCGAAGCGTGCGGTCTGAAAATAAACGAACCCGTAGCGTACGGGATTGTCAACGCGGTCGCAGGGCTTTTAATCGTGCTCGGGCTCGTCAACAATCCCGACGGGAGAAAAATCAAATAATTTCGCGGACGCGATAAACTCCGCGCGCGGCGGCAAGTTTTGCAACTGAATCGGACGAAAATTCCTTGTCCGAGTCGATGATTGCGTAAAGATTGCCGTTTTTTCCGGAACAGGTTACTTTTCCATCGTTTTTATCCGCAAAGTCGGCGATGAGCGACGAGACCGCAGGGTTATCTTCCGCAAGGACGGTAATCCTGTGGTTTTTTCTTGCTGCAAAAACGGCGGGGTAGTTCACCGAGTTTTTGATATTTCCGTTTTCAAAGTAATCTTTGAGTTCGGTCGCGACCATAACGGCGCAGTTGTCTTCGGCCTCCGGGGTGGACGCGCCGAGATGCGGGCAGGCGATAATGCCGTCGACGTTCAAAAGCGGCTCCGACGGGAAGTCGGTGAAGTATTTATGGACTTTTCCGTCTTTGACCGCGGCGATAATATCGTCGTTATTTACAAGTTCGCCCCTTGCACAGTTGACGATGACGACGCCGTCTTTCATTTTGGAAATCGCGGTTTTGTCGATCATGCCTTTCGTGTCGGCGTTGTAGGGAAGATGAAGGGTAATGAAGTCGGATTTTTCGTAAATTTTGTCCAAAGTATCGACGACTTCGAGATCGATTCCCAAATCTGTGTCCTTATTGAAAAACGGATCGTATCCGACTATATTCATACCAAGGGCGTTTGCCGCGACGGCGACTTTTCTGCCGATTGCGCCAAGACCTACAACGCCCAGCGTTTTTCCTGAAATTTCGCCGCCGACGAATTGCGCTTTGCCTTTTTCGACAATTTTCGCAACACCGCCTTCCGCGTTATTTTGAGAGTTTACCCATTTAATTCCTTCGATAATCTTGCGGCAAGAGAGCAAAAGGGCGGTGATGACCAACTCTTTCACGGCGTTTGCGTTCGCACCCGGGCTGTTGAAAACTACCACGCCGCGTTTTGCGTATTCGGCATGGGGAATATTGTTCACGCCCGCGCCCGCGCGACCTATTGCGACGACGCTTTCGGGAAGAGCGTAATCTGCCATCTGCGCGCTTCTCACGAGAATAAGCTCGGGGTTATCGCATTCCGACGTAATTTCGTAATTTTTGTCCAATATGTCGTTGACCTTCGGGCTTATCGAATTTAACTTTAATACTTTTACCATACTTACCCCTTATTTGTGTTCCGCCGCGAATTTTTGCATATAGGCGATAAGATGTTTGACGCCTTCGACGGGCATCGCGTTGTAAATGGACGCGCGCATACCGCCGACAAGACGGTGTCCTTTGATTGCCATGATTCCGTTTGCTTCCGCGCCTGCGACGAACTCAGCGTCGAGCTCCTTCGAGGGGGATACGAAAGGCACGTTCATCATGCTTCTGTCTTCGGGACGGACGGGGTTTGTATAGAACCCGCTGTTGTCGATGTAATCGTACAGCATTTTTGCTTTTTCTTCGTTGATTTTCTGGATTGCGGGAATGCCGCCGAGGTTTTTAAGCCATTTGAGCGTCAGGCTTGCGATGTAAATCGAGAAGCAGGGGGGAGTGTTGTAAAGGCTGTTCTCTTTTGCCTGCGTCGACCATTTGAGCATAGTCGGGCAAATGGGCATCGCCTGATCGAGAAGGTCTTTTCGGACGATGACGACGGTAACGCCCGCGCAGGAAATATTCTTTTGCGCGCCGGCATAAATCACGCCGAACTTATTTACGTCGTACACTTCGGACAAAATGTTGCTGGACATATCGCAGACGAGCGTTTCGACAGACGGGAATTTTCTCATACGGCTGCCGTAAATGGTGTTATTGCTGGTGCAGTGGACGTAATCGATATCGCTTCTGAAAGACGAGTCGTCAAAGTCCGGGATATAGGTGAAGTTTTTGTCTTCGCTGGACGCCGCAACCCTGACGTCGCCGTATTTTTGCGCTTCCTTGTATGCCTTTTTCGCAAAGTTTCCGGTCACGATATAATCGGCGCGGCCTTTTTTCAAAAGGTTGAGGGGAACTGCCTCGAATTGCGTCGACGCGCCGCCTTGCACGAGAAGCACGTCGTAGTTGTCGGGAATGTTCATAAGCTCGCGGAAAAGGGCGATACATTCGTTGTGAACGGGCTCGTAAACCTTGCCGCGGTGCGACGCCTCGATAATGGAAATGCCGCTGCCTTTGAAATCGATGAAGTCTTTTTGAGCTTCAAGCAAAACTTCCTTGGGAAGTACGCCGGGACCTGCTGAAAAATTGTACATAAGAATAAGAAACTCCTTATCAAAAGATTTATATAAAATATGATATATTATTTCGTTTATATTTGGCAACTGTTTTTTTTGCGCGTATAAATATTTAAGATTAAAACATTATAAATGTATGAAAATTCAGGCGATAATTATGGCGGGCGGCGTCGGATCGCGTTTGAGACCGCTGACCGACGATACCCCGAAACCTATGGTAAAAATCATCGACAAACCCGTGCTTGAAACGATAATCGAAAGGTTGAAGTATTTCGGGATTTACGACATCGGGCTGACGGTGAATTACAAGTCCGACGTAATCAAAAACTATTTTTCAAACGGGCGGCGTTTCGGCGTAAGGCTGACGTATTTCGATGAAGAAAAACCGCTTGGAACCGCGGGCAGCGTAAAGCAGGCGGAAAAGTATCTTTCCGACAATTTTTTCGTTGCGTCCGGCGACGCGTATTCCGAGGTCGATTACGACGCGCTGTACAAAGCGCACGTCGGGAAAAATCTTCTGGGCACGCTCCTTGTGAAAAGGGTGTCCGACGCGCGCGGATTCGGGCTTGTGAAAATCAGAAACGGCATTGTGGAAGACTTTATCGAAAAACCGCAAGTTCCGACAAAAGGATATGTTAACACGGGGATTTACGCACTTAAACGTGATATTCTGCAATTTATCCCCGACGGATTTTACGACTTCGGGCGCGATCTTTTTCCGCGGCTTATCAACAATCTGACAGCTTTTGAAATAAGCGGATACTGGAACGATATCGGCACGCTTGAAAGATATTACGAAAGCAATCTGTACGCCGTGAAAAAGCTGAAAGAACAAAACAATACCGCGTTTTTTTGAGATAATTCTTTGAAAAAACCGGAAATCCGATTATTTTTTTGCCCCGAAAGTTTTCAGGGAAACCCCTGTATTACTTGATTTATATCTAAAAGTTTAGTATAATATCAACAATAATTTTCGGAGGACTTCTTTTGGCAAAGTCGTTAAAAGTAGTATTCCTCGGCGGCGTCGGCGAAATCGGCAAAAATATGACCGCTCTGGAATACGGTGAAAACATCATTATCATAGATATAGGTATGTCGTTCCCGACGGAAGACACCCCCGGGATCGACGTCGTCGTACCCGACGTTACCTATCTTTCGCAAAATAAAGAAAAAATCAAAGGAATTTTTATCACTCACGGACACGAAGACCACGTCGGCGGCGTGAGTTATCTCTGGCCCGAACTCGGCTGCCCGACGATTTACGGCACGCCGTTTTCGCTTGCCATCGCGCGTCATAAAATCGAAGAAAGCGGACTTCCCGTCAAAAATATGAAGGAAGTCAATGCGGGCGACGTCGTAAACGTCGATTGTTTCAAGGTGGAATTTATCAAAGTCTGCCACAGCATTGCGGAAGCGTCGGCGTTGTCCATCACGACTCCCGTCGGCGTCGTTTTCGTGACGGGCGATTTCAAAATCGACTTCACCCCCATCGACAACAAACTCACCGACCTTGAACGCATCGGGGAAATCGGCAAAAAGGGCGTACTCTTAATGCTTGGCGAAAGCACCAACGTCGAAAGAAACGGACACACCATGTCCGAGCGCACCGTCGGGGAATCGTTTGACGTCATTTTCGGCAAAAACCAGAAAAAACGTATGATCGTCGCGACCTTTTCCACCAACAATTACCGCCTGCAACAACTTATGGATATTTCCGTGAAGTACAACAGGAAGGTCGTTTTAAGCGGGCGCAGCATGAAAAACATCGTCGATATGGCGGCGAAACTTAACGAACTTACGTTCCCGAAAGACCTTATCGTCGATATTGACAAAGCCAACAAACTCCCGCCGGAGCGCGTTACCATTCTTTGCACGGGCAGTCAGGGCGAGCCTATGAGCGCGCTTTCCAGAATGTCGCAGGGCACTTTCGACAAGGTTACGATTTCTGCGACGGACACCGTCGTTATTTCCGCAACGCCGATCCCCGGCAACGAGCGCGGAGTATACAACGTCGTCAACAATCTTTACAAACTCGGCGCGGACGTCATCTACAACCCGTCCGACGATATCCATGTTTCGGGACACGCCTGCAAGGAGGAACTGAAACTTATGCTTTCGCTCGTAAGACCGAAGTTTTTCATTCCCGTTCACGGCGAGTATCGCCACCTTAAATTGCATCAACGTCTTGCCGGCAGCATGGGCATTCCCGAATATAATACGTTTATCCCCGACGTCGGCAACACCGTTAACGTATATAAAAACAAAATGGTCAAAGGCAATAACGTCCCCGCCGGCAACAACTTCATCGACGGCGTCGCCCTTGGTGAAAACGCCGAAACCATACTGCGCGACAGAAAGGCTCTTTCCGACAACGGATTTATCGTGATTCTTCTGACAGTACGCCTTAAATCGGGCGAAATTCTGGCAGGTCCCGACATTATCCTTCGCGGATTGCATCTCGGCGACACTTTCCCCGACGAGGCGAAAGAAGTCGTATTGAACGCATTGAAACAAGTCGACTTTGAAAACGTCGAGGATATTTACGAATTGAAGACGATAATCCGCAAAGCCATTCGCAAGTTCATAGACAAGAATTACAAGCAGTTGCCTATGATATTGCCCATCATTATCGAAGCATAAAAACGGCGATAATTCGCGCCTTTTCGGCGTTTTGACGGAACCCTGCTCAGTTACGTACGACAAAGTACGCGCCTTCGCACGAACCCGTCAAGAACCCCGAAAATCCATCAAATTCTCGCCGTTTTTAGGGGATTATATTATGTCATAATCCTGACTTTTAGGGGTTTTGGGGACCCCACAAGATACTTTTGTACTCGTGGGGAGAAGGAGCAAACGAGCAAAAGACAAACAAACGAAAAAAAGAGTTTGTTTGGTCAATGCAAGATTTGCGACGCATTTTGCGCCTTTTTGAGTTTTTGGCAAAACCTTACTCGGTTACGTACGACAAGTACGCGCCCTCGTAAGAACTTGCCAAGAAACGTCAAAATCTCATCAAAATTCTGACTTTTTAGGGTTGGGGATTCCGTGCAACGCACTTTATGTCATTGCGAGGCATCGCCCGGAAGGGAATCCGATTAAACAAAAACCGTTATGATAAAGAAAGTCGAATTGCTTGCTCCGGCAGGCAGCAGAAGTAAACTGAATACCGCGTTTCACTTCGGTGCGGACGCATGTTACGTTGCGGGGACGAAATTCGGTCTTCGCGCGTACGCCGATAACTTTGACGCGGACGCTTTGAAATCCGCCGTCGAGTTCGCGCATGCTCTTCACAAAAAAGTTTACGTAACGGTCAATATTTTTCCGCGAAACGATGACTTTCCCGCACTCAAAGAATACTTTGTATTCTTAAACTCAATCGGGGTAGACGCGCTTATCATGACCGACGCGGGGGCGATTTCGCTTTGCAAATTTGTTGCGCCCGATATGGAAATTCACCTTTCGACGCAAGCGAATACGACGAACGGATATACTGCAAAATTCTGGGCAGAACAGGGAATAAAACGCGTCGTACTTGCAAGGGAAACCACAATCGACGACATAAAACGCACGAAAGACATCGTCGGCGACTCCTTGGAACTTGAAGTTTTCGTGCACGGCGCGATGTGCATAAGTTACAGCGGACGATGCCTGCTCAGCAATTATCTCAGCACCCGCGACAGCAATCGCGGCGAGTGCGTGCAGGCGTGCAGATGGGAATACAAAATGACCGAAGCGTCGCGCGAAGGCGAGCCTTTGACGATGATCGAAGACGACAAAGGCACTTACGTTATGAACAGCAAGGATATGAACATGCTTTTATACCTTGACAAACTTATTTCGGCCGGCGTATCGAGTTTCAAAATCGAGGGAAGAATGAAGTCGGAGTATTACGTCGCAAGCACTGTTACGGCATATCGTCGCGCCCTTGACGGTTATTATAAGACGGGGATATATTCGCCGTCCGAAAGTCTTATCGAAGAACTTGAAAAGACAAGTCATCGTCGTTATACGACGGGTTTTTATTTCGGCGCGCGCGACACAGTGTGTTCGGATACGTCAAAGCCCGAAAGCGACTGGCTGTTCATTGCAGAAGTCAAAGGTTACGACGAAAGTAAAAAGTGCATAATTTTGGAACAGCGCGGACGATTCAAAAAGGGCGACGTACTGGAAGTCCTTTCGCCCGACGAAAATTATCTTAAAAAAATCGTTGTCGACGAAGTTTTCGACGAAGACGGAAACATTATCGACGACTGCAAATTCGTGCAACAAATACTTTACTTAAAAAGCGACGTCGTTTTGCATAATCACGACGTTCTGAGAATGAAAAGGAAAGATTTATGAAAGTTAAAGACAACGTGCTGATAGTAACGTCGATTGCCGAGGACGTGAGCGGTATCGAAGCGATTAAAAGCGAGTTTGAAAAAAATCATAAAGATTACAACGTGGTCGTTATCGACGAGCGGCAGTACGGCGCGGAAAAAGCCGCAACCCGCAGAAGGAAAAACCGCGAAAGACTTATTCAGTCCATACCTACTTTTTACCGCAGGGTAAAGACGGTGGGACACGTTTTCACGGTGAAATCCAAAAATAAAATCGACCGACGTCGCGCGCTTTCAAACAAGCTCGGCGGCAGTGCAAGGAAGATTTATAACGCCGTTTTGCGCTTTGCGCCCGACGTCATCGTCGTTACGACGCCGCGACTTATGCACGAAACCATAATTGCGAAAAAGCGCACCCGTTTCAAATACCCCGTCATCGGGCTTTCCGAAAAATTCACTTTCGACAAAGCGTTTTACAACATGAGCGCGGACGGCTATATCGTGGAAAACGTCGATATGAAAAACCAGCTCACGGCAATGGGATATTCAAGCGGCAGGGTGCACGTCATGGGCTTCCCGATTGAGGAAAACGTGCCCGACGTCGATTACGTCTTCAAGCTGAAAGAACATCTGGGGCTTAATCTGAATCCCACCGTGTATCTTTCGGGCGGGGCAATCGGCAGCAAGGAACTTATGCCCGTGTTTGAACTTTTGCTGGATCAGGGCGACATAATAAACCTTATCGTCAACTGCGGCAAAAACGAAAACCTGTATTCCGCAATGCTTCGCGAGACCGAAAGGCGAAATTCGCAAAACGTCAAACTTTATCTGAACGTGGACGAAGGCGCGGAAGACACCCTTCTTGCAAGCGACTGCCTTATCACGATATACGACGGTTCGCTCATATACCGCGCGTTTCTTCTGGGGATTCCCGTGGTTGCGTTTGCGCCCGACACCGGTGCGGAAAAATCCGACCTTAAATACCTTATGGAAAAACAACTCGTGTACTTTGCCGACGACTACAACCACGTAATCATCGGTATGTACGACGTCATTCAGACGGGGCTTGGCAAAAAACTGTCGGAATCCGCGCTCATGCGGACTCGCGCCACGTCGCTGAAAGATATCTGCACGCTCCTTGCCTCATACGGAAGAAAATAATTATGCTTAAACATATCGTACTTTATAAACTCAACGAAGAAGGGCTGAAAAACCTTGATAAAATCAAAAACAATTTTTTGTCGATGCGTGGGAAAATCAACGGGCTTTTGTCGGTCGAATGCGGCGCGGACGTGTTGAAAAGCGGAAGAAGTTTCGACTTTGCGCTCGTTTGCGAGTTTGAAAACCTTGAAAGTTTCAAGGCGTACAAAACGCACCCCGTGCATCTTCCCGTAAAGGAATATATGCACACCGTTGTCGAGTCGTCAAAGTCCTGCGATTTTATCGAATAACGTCGAAAACTGCTTGAAAACAGGAAAATTTTTGTTTTTTCTCGCGTTTTAATAATAAAATTTTGTTTAATCTCGATAAAATTCAAAAAGAAATAAACTTGACAACTGTATAAATTATGATTTACAATATTAAAGTATTAAACTGAAAAAGGAGGTTGATAATATGTCCGAATATTCGTCTTACGACCACTTCAACTCGGAAGTTAGCGACAAAATTAAAAATCTTGCGAAAATGGCTGAAAGCAGCACTATTATCGCCCCCGAATATTACAAACAATTTGATGTCAAGCGCGGTCTGCGCGACGAAAATGGCGTCGGCGTTTGTGCGGGACTTACCGAAATTTCGGAAATTCACGGTTACACGACCGACTACGACGGCAATAAAATCCCTTGCAAGGGCGAACTGTATTACAGGGGTATCGAAATCAAGGAACTTGTCGGCGGCATTACAAGCGAAGGGCGTTTCGGCTTTGAAGAAGTCGCATACCTTTTGTTGTTCGGCAAACTTCCCGACAAGGATGAACTCAAATCGTTCAAGCGCATTTTAAGGGGCTATCGCACGCTTCCCGACAGTTTCGTCAGGGACGTCATTATGAAAGCGCCGTCAAAGGATATGATGAACGGCATCGCGCGCAGTATCCTTATGCTTTACAGCTACGACAAGCACGCCGACGACAACAGCATCGACAACGTTTTAAGGCAGTGCCTGCAACTCATTTCCGAAATGCCGATGATCAGCGTTTACAGCTATCACGCGCACCGTCATTTCCATTGCAACGACAGCCTTATCATACATAAGCCTTTGACGCGCGGCAGTATCGCCGAAAATATTCTGCACCTTTTGCGCCCCGACGGACAGTATACCGAACTCGAAGCAAAGGTTCTGGACGTGTGCCTTATGCTGCACGCAGAACACGGCGGCGGTAACAACAGCTCGTTCACGATGCACGTCGTGTCTTCAACAGGCACGGATACTTATTCTGCGGTTGCGGCGTCGCTCGGTTCGCTGAAAGGTCCGCGCCACGGCGGTGCGAACATAAAAGTCGTCAATATGATCGACGATATGCAAAAAAACATTTCAAAATTCGACGACAAGCATATCGAATCGTATCTCAATAAAATCCTTGAAAAGAAAGCGTTTGACAACGCAGGGCTCATTTACGGCATGGGACACGCCGTGTATTCCTTGTCCGATCCCCGTGTCGACGTTTTGAGAACGTTCGTCAAAAAACTTGCGGACGAACAAGGCTTTGAAAAGGAATTTGAGATTTACGAGGCGGTTGAAAGAATCGCGCCGAAGGTTATCGCAAACAGCAGAAACATCCAGAAGGGCGTCGCGCCGAATATCGACTTCTATACGGGGTTTATTTATTCGATGCTCGGTCTTCCGAAGGAACTGTTTACGCCGATATTCGCGGTTTCCCGTATCGTCGGTTGGTCTGCTCACAGAATCGAGGAACTTTCAAACCGCGGCAAAATCATACGTCCCGGATACGAAAGCGTCTGCAAACGCGACGTGTACCGCCCGATGGACAAACGCAAATAGGAATTTAACAAGAAACTTACGTATTAAAAACAAAAATAGCCCGCTGTGTCAAGCAGTGGGTTTTTTGTTGTTATTTGTTGTTTTATATGATATAATTTTATACTGTTAATAAGGCTAAATGCGGGATGTATGAAAAGAACTAAAAAGGTATTAAGTATAATCGTGCTGATAATAACGATGGCGGTATCCGCGTCGTTGTTTTCGGCGTGCAACGCAAAAGTAAGCGACAGCGTGTTTGCGTTCGGCACCGTTTCCGAAATTTCCTTAAAAGGCAAAAAGGCAAAAAACACGATAAAATCCATTGATTCCCTTTTCACAAGGCTGGACGTTTTGTTTGACGCGGAAAATGAGAAAAGCGATGTTTACAAGATAAATCACGCCGATAAAGACGTTATTTTGCAAGTTTCTCCCGAAACGTACGAACTTTTAAAACTTGCGAAAACCGCTTATTCCGACACGGACAAAACTTTCAACATCGCGACGTATCCTTTGTCGAAACTGTGGCGTTTTACGTCGGATACTTTCACGGGGAACGTAACGAGTTTACCGTCGGACGAACAAATAAAAGATGCGCTTTTGTCGGCAAATCTCGACAGCCTTACGCTTTTGACCGACAACCGAGTGATGAAAACCGACAAAGATTTGTCGCTTAGTTTCGGCGCGATTGCCAAAGGGTTTGCAGGGGACGCCGCAATCGAAAACGTGATAAAAGACGGGCAAAGCGGCATTCTGAACGTCGGCGGCACGATATTTACCGTGGGCAGCGGAGAATACAAAATCGGCATTTCGTCCCCACGCGACACCGCCGCCGATTATTTTGCAAAACTTACCTTGTCGGGCGGGGCGGTCGTATGCACGTCGGGCGATTACGAAAGGTATTATTACGCCTGCGGCAAGCGTTATTGCCACATCATCGGGCGCGACGGATACCCCGTCGATAACGGCATAATCAGCGTTACGATAATAAGCAAGGACAGAAACGCTCTGTCGGGCGCAATGTGCGACGTTTTGTCCACCGCGGTGTTTGCTCTCGGGCGCGACAAGGGCGTGGAATATGCAAAAAAATACGGCGCGGGACTTGTGATTATTTACGCCGACAACACGTTTGAAACTTTTAACGTCGACAGTTTTGAACTGAAAGACAATTCATATTCAAAAAGATGAAAAAACGTGATTTCAAAACCGAAAAACCTTTTTACGCCCGCGATTTCGTTGCGGTCGCGATGGTGCTTGCGGTTCTGATTGCGTCCATCGTTATGCTGACCGCGAAAAAGGGCGGCACCGTCGAAGTTTACGTTGACGGAAAACTGACTTATTCTTATGCTTTGGACAAAAACCGCACCTTCGAGGTCGATTGCGACAACGGCAAAAACGTCGTTGAAATCAAGGACGGAAAGGTGAGCGTCATCGACGCCGATTGCAATAACCGCGCGTGTGTGAAATCGAATGCAATCTCCAAAAAAGGCGAGCAAATCGTATGCCTGCCACATAAACTAATCGTCGTTATCAAGGGCGGAAGCGAGGGCGAGTTGGATGCAAGAACTTGACGAAAAATGTGAAAATCGCAAGAAAATTCCGACAAAACGCCTTGCACTTGCGGGAATTTTGCTTGCCGCCGCGCTTGTCTTGTCGCTTGTCGAAAGCCTGATTCCGCCGATTATTCCCGCCGCGCCTTACGCCAAAGTCGGCTTTGCGAACATCGTGCTTATCGTGGCACTGCTGACGCTCGGATACCCGTACGCAATCCTTATTATGCTTTTGAAATGCGTGTTCATCGCCGTGTTTTCGGGCAATATGTTTTCGCTTGCGTACTCGATTCCCGCAGGGTTTGTCGCGTACACCATGAGTGCACTCATTTTCAGAATTCCGAAGACGGGGATTATTGCCGTCAGCGTCATTTCGGGTATGATTCACAACTTTGTACAAAACGCCGTCGCAAGTATCGTCATCGGCAAAAACGTGTGGCTTTTGTCGCCGTATCTTATGCTGATCGGCGCGATTGCGGGGTTGGCGACTGGGGTGATTGCGTTTGTTTTGTTGAAAGCCCTTCCTGAAAACGCCGAAATTTAGCGACCTTTTGAGTTTTTTCGGGAACCCGAAAATCCGTGTACGCATTAGTACACTAGGATTTTCAGAACCCCAAAAGAAACGTCAAAATCTCATCTAAATTTCGGCGTTTTCAAGTGAAATAATACAATGTACGCATTAGTACACTAGGATTTTCAAAACCCCAAAAGAAACGTTAAAATCTCATCTAAATTTCGACGTTTTCAAGTGAAATAATACAATATTTGTGGGATTTTTTATTTGTTTTAGCGTTTGAACGGTGTAAAATCGTCTTCTTCGTGCAGGTCGGCATTCAGGACGTCGTTGTTCAGCAGTACCGCCCGTTGCACCGATTTATAGCCGTATTTCTTCCTGATTTCGTCGATTGATTTTTCAAGCCGTTTTTCCTTTTCGTTTTCGTTGAAAAAGGACATCTGGAACGCTCCCGTCGCGCTTTCAAGGTTGGACGTATAAACCGAAATCGTGCGAAGGGGCAAAGTGAAGTTATAGTTTTCTTTCAGCAGTTTCAGTGCGGCGTTTGCGATATCCGATGCGTTGTTGACGGGCTCGATAAGGTTCAGTTGCCTTGAAAACCATTCAAGCGACGTGTTCCGAAGTCCCACCGACACGCAGCGCGCGACGAGATTGTATTTTCTGAGCCTTGTCGCGACCATTTCGGACAGGGCGTACACGACGATTTTTGCCTGCTCTAAATTTTCGACGTCTTTCGTGGTTGTCGTGCCGTGCCCGACGCTTTTGGGGATATGGACGTCGTAATAAAATTTCACGGGTTCTTTTTCGTTGCCGGACGCCGCGTCGATAAGTTTATCCCCGACGATGCCGAAGTGTTGTTTCAAAAGGGCGCGGTCGGCGTTTGCGAGTTCTCCCAAAGTGTTGATATTCAGCTTTTTCAGGCGGCTTACCGAGGAGCGACCGATATAAATCATCTCGCCGACGGGAAGTGACCACACGAGCGTTTTGTAATTTTCGCGTGAAATGACCGTCGTTGCGTCGGGTTTTTTCATATCGCTCCCGAGTTTTGCAAACGACTTTGTCCAGGAAACGCCGACGGAAATCGTGAGCCCCGTTTCGTCGTAAACGCGTTTTCGGATCGTGTCGGCGATTTTTTTTCCGTCGCCGAAAAGACCGACGCTGCCCGTCACGTCAAGCCAGCATTCGTCCATACCGAAATGCTCGACGCGGTCGGTGTATTCGGTGTAAATCTTGAAAACGATATCGCTGTATTTCACGTATTCTTTAAATGTCGGGGGAACGATTGTAATATCGGGACATTTTTGTTGCGCCTGCCATACGGTGTCGCCGGTTTTCACGCCCATAATTTTTGCAGGCTGACTTTTCGCCAGCACGATACCGTGCCGCTTTTTCGGATCGCCGCAGACCGCAATGGGTTTTCCCTTGTATTCGGGGTGTAAAATGGTTTCGACCGAAGCGTAAAAGTTATTCAGGTCGCAATGAAGAATGACTCTGTCCATAAGCGTTATTTTATCATTTCCTTGTATTGATTTCAATTGATTTTACGATACTTTTTAAGACAGGGCGCGTCATATTTTGTAAAAAACATTCGGATAATATTCTCGCCGCGCCGAAAAATACTTGACTTATAACGAAAGTTTTTTAATAATATATTGTAATTATTTTTCAACGAAAGCGCGCTATGCGCGTATGCGAAGAGGTTATATATCATGTCGAAACCGCTTGTTGCCATTGTCGGACGTCCCAACGTCGGCAAGTCAACGTTTTTCAATCGAATCGTCGGGCAAAGAATATCCATTGTCGAAGACACCCCGGGCGTTACCCGCGACAGGCTTTACGCCGATGCGGAATGGTGCGGACACTCTTTCACGCTCATCGATACGGGCGGGCTTGAAATCAAGTCCGAAGACGTCATGTGGTCGCACATCAGGGCGCAGGCGCAGATTGCTGTCGAAACCGCCGACGTCATCGTATTTATGCTTGACGGAAAGACGGGGCTCACGCACGAAGATTACGAAGTCGCGGCATACCTTCGCAAAAGTCGCAAGCCGATTTTGCTTGTCGTGAACAAGCTGGATAACAACGAACAGCACCTTCTGTACGACTTTTACGAGTTGGGACTTGGCGAGCCTATCGGGATTTCCGCGGGACAGGCGAAAGGTCTTGGCGACGTGCTGGACGAAATCGTGAAACTTACCAGGAAGTACGAGACGGAAGAAAAGGAAGAAGCGCTGAAAATCGCAGTCGTCGGGAAACCGAACGCGGGGAAAAGTAGCCTTGTCAACAAACTTCTGGGATACGACCGCGTCATCGTTTCGGACATCGCAGGTACGACGCGCGACGCAATCGACACCCGCATAAAAATCGGCGATAAAGAATATATCCTTATCGATACGGCGGGCATCAGAAGGAAGCGTTCCGTCGAAGAAGATCTGGAACAATACAGCGTAATGCGTTCGCTCGGAGCGGTAAGGCGCGCGGACGTTTGTCTTATCGTCATCGACTCGTCCGAGGAACTGTCGGAACAAGACGTCAAAATCGCGGGGTACGTCCACGAACAGGGCAAACCCAGCGTCGTCGTCATGAACAAGTGGGACGTTGTCGAAAAGGACACCTATACAATCGAAAAGTACAACAGGAAACTGAAAGAAGAACTCAAATTTATGGATTACTTCATTCCAACGTACGTTTCGGCAAAAACGGGAAAGCGCGTGGATAACCTTATAAAGCTTGCGGAACGCGCATACGAGAACGCGTCGCGAAGAATTTCGACAGGGCTTCTGAACGACGTTTTGCGTGAGGCGATTCTCACTAACGAGCCGCCTTCAAAAAACGGAAAACGCCTGAAAATCTATTACGTTACCGAAGTGTCGGCAAATCCCCCGACGTTCGTTATTTTCGTCAACGACGATACGCTGATGCATTTCAGTTACAGGCGATACCTTGAAAACGCGCTCAGGCGTTCATTTGACTTCGAAGGCACGCCCGTTCGTCTTATCATCAGGAATAAGAACGAAAAAGACCTTGAAAATTAAAAATCTCATATATAAGAAGGCTTATTATGAAATACGGCGATATGAATAAAGAACAGGCGGAAGTCATCTTTGAAAAAGAACTCCGCAACTTCAAAAAAATACAGGGCGAAGAATTGTCGCTCGATATGTCAAGGGGAAAACCCTGCACGGCGCAGCTTGACCTTGCAAACGTTATGTTCGATATGGTAAACGCAAATGCGTCGTTTATCACGGAAAACGGCATGGACGTCAGAAATTACGGCGGTCTTGACGGTATTCCCGAAATGAAAAAACTGTTTGCCGCGCTTTTTGACGTCAACGAAAAAATGGTGCTTGTCGCGGACGGATCGAGTTTGAATATTATGTACAATCTCGTCCAGCAGGCAATGCAATTCGGCGTCGGCGGCGGACTGCCCTGGAACAAACTCGGCAAAGTCAAATTCATCTGCCTTGTCCCCGGTTACGACCGTCATTTTGCAATCACCGAACAGTTCGGCATAGATATGATTGCCGTGCCATTCAAGAAGGATGGCAGCGTGGATATCGACGCAATCGAAGGGCTTGTCGCAAGCGATTCCTCGATAAAGGGTATCTGGTGCGTGCCGAAATACAGCAACCCGACGGGCGTTACTTACAGCGACGACGTCGTTACCCGCCTTGCAAAAATGGACGCCGCAAAAGACTTCCGCATTTTCTGGGACAACGCCTATGCCGTGCACAGTATTTATGGCGACGATGTCCTTAAAAACATCTTCCCCGAGTGCGAAAAAGCGGGCAATCCCGACCGCGTTTATATGTTCGCATCGACGTCCAAAATCACGTTTTCGGGCGCGGGCGTAGCGACGTTTATTTCAAGTGAGAAAAATATCGAAGAATATAAGTCGCATCTGAAATACGCAACCATCGGACCGAATAAAATCGTCCAACTTGCACATTACAGATATCTCAAAAGTCCTGAAAATATCCTGAAAATTATGAAGGCGCAGGCGGATATTCTCCGTCCGAAGTTCGACGCCGTTCAAAATATTCTGGAATCCGAATTTGAAAACGGCGATATCGTCGAATGGACAAAACCCGTCGGCGGCTATTTCGTGTCGCTGAACGTCAAAGTGGGCAGTGCGAAGGAAGTTGTCGACCTTTCCAAAAAAATGGGCGTGAAGTTCACCGAAGCCGGCGCAACCTATCCGCGCGGTATCGACTTCAACGACTCCAACATTCGTATCGCGCCGTCGTATCCGCCCATCGAAGAGTTGCAGACCGCGATGCAGGTATTGTGCTGTGCAATCAAACTCTCTGCAATGAAATCCCTCATGAAGTAAAAAGTCATAATTTTGCGCCTTTTCGGCGTTTTGACGGAACCCTGCTCAGTTACGTACGGCAAAGTACGCGCCTTCGCACGAACCCGTCAAGAACCCCGAAAATCCATCAAAATTCTGACTTTTTAGGGGGAACATCAGAAAACTATTAATCCCGCCTTTTTATGGCGGGATTTATTTATGTCATTGCGAGGAGTTGCGTTGCAACAACGTGAGAATCCCGCGGAAGCGAACCTTATTTTAATATCGTGTCCCTTCCGGGAGATTGCCACGTCGTTACGCTCCTCGCAATGACATAGTGCTTCGCACGGAATGAAAAAGACATTGCTTCTCGCAATGACAATTTTTTATCCGCAACGTGCCGTAGGCACCCATCGCGCCGAAGGCACATCGCTTTTGCCAAAGGCAAAAACATCGTATCATCGCTTTTACAAGAATGCCTGTATTAAATTGAAAAGCGTCCGATAAGCATATTCGTGCGGGCGAATGCATAGTTTTTATTAACTGTATTTGGAGGTAAAATTATGCAATTTGATTTATATAACGATATTGCGACGCGCACCGGCGGCGATATTTACGTCGGCGTCGTCGGACCCGTCAGAAGTGGCAAATCGACCTTTATTAAGCGATTTATGGACGCTCTCGTAATCGACGCCATAAAGGACAAAAACGCCCGAAAAAGGGCTGTCGACGAACTGCCGCAATCGGGCGACGGCAAAAGTATAATGACGACTCAGCCGAACTTTGTTCCAAGCGAAGCGGTCAGCGTAACCGTTTCGGACAATCTTAACGTCAACGTAAGAATGATCGACTGCGTCGGTTACGTCGTGGAAGGCGCGCTCGGCGCGGAAGAAAACGGCAAGGAACGACTTGTTCGCACCCCGTGGACGGACGACGAAATACCTTTTGCGAAAGCGGCGGAAATCGGCACGGAAAAAGTAATCAAGGAGCACTCGACAATCGGCGTAGTCGTCACGACGGACGGCACGATAACGGATATTCCGCGCGACAATTATGTCCCCGCAGAAGAACGCGTCGTTGCCGAAATGAAGGAAATCGGAAAACCTTTTGTGATTCTTATCAACAGCGCGATGCCCGAAAGCAGCGAAACGGCAAGGCTCAAAGCCGAACTTGAAAAGAAATACGACGCGCCCGTCGTCGTAAAGGACGCGCTGAATATGTCGGAAGACGACGTGTCCGAAATCATGGGCGCGGTGCTGTCGGAATTCCCGATTAAACTTATCGACGTGAACGCGCCCCGCTGGATACAGGCGTTATCGCGCGACAACGGCATTGTGAAAGAACTTGTCGATATTCTGAAAAACGTCGGTAGCGAAATGTTCCGTATGCGCGACGTGGACAAAATCAAGGCGGCGTTTGCCGACTCACAATACTTTGAAATCGGCGACGGAGCGAGTGTTGACGCAGGGCGCGGGCGCATCGAACTCAATCTTAAAATCAAGCCCGAACTTTTCTTCAAGGTTTTGTCGGACGAGTGTGGACACGAAATTCCCGATGATTTCACGCTTATGAGTTACGTAAGGTTTTTGAAGAAAGCTGAAACCGAATATTCCAAACTCAAAAACGCTCTGGACGAAGTTTACGAGACGGGCTACGGCGTCGTGTCTCCGACAAACGACGATATCGTCGTCGAAGAACCCGAAATGTTCAAGCAGGGCGGTCAATACGGCATAAAAATCAAGGCGAGCGCGCCGAGCCTGCACCTTATAAAAGTCGACGTAAGAACGGAAGTCAGCCCGATTATCGGCACCGAGCAGCAAAGCGGACGGTTTATCGACGATATGCTTGACAAATACGAAAACGACCGTGCCGCGCTTTTAAGCACGAACGTTTTCGGCAGAACCCTGAATGACATGATGGCGGACGGACTTTCCGTAAAAATCAACGAAATGCCCGACGAAGCCAAAACGAAAATGCGCCGCACGATCACGAAAATCGTCAACGAAGGCAAGGGCGGCGTGCTGTGTATACTTTTATAACTTAAATAAAATAACGACAAATAAAATAGGCAAAAATTGTGTAATTATGCAACAAAATTGATATAATTGTGCAATTTTTTGCATTTTTGTGTCGATTTGTATAAAAAAAAGATAATGCCGTTGACACGTTCTTGTTAATATATTAAAATACAATTTAGGGTTATTTTATTACAACATAGATTGGTAAGGAGGTTATCGAAATGAAGCTATTACTCTCAACCTCGAACGAAGACAAAACTCACGAACTTAAATCATTGCTCGAACCGCTCGGACACACAGTTTATACCTTAAAAGACTATGGTTTGAAGATTCGCGTCGAAGCAAAAGGGATTACTTTTTTTCAGAACGCATTATTAAAGGCGCAAGCCGTGTCGAAAGTTGTCGACATACCCGTTCTCGGCGACGAAAGCGGACTTGTCGTGCCTGCTCTTAACGGGGAGCCGGGCGTTTACAGCGCGCGCTATGCCGGCGAAGTACATAATAGCGTCGCAAACATTCAGCTGCTTTTGAGAAAGATGGAAAACATCACCGACCGCGAGGCTTATATGCAGACCGTCCTCGTGCTTATGTATCCCGACGGACAGTATTACTATGGCGAAGGTACGGTCAGGGGCACGATCACGCGTTCGCGCCGCGGTTTCAACGGCTTCGGTTACGACAGCGTGTTTTATTCGCCACAACTCAAAAAGACTTTTGCCGAGGCGTCCTTTGTCGAAAAGCAATCGGTCAGCCATCGTTTGCAGGCGGTCAACGATTTGTTCAGAAAAGTCAACGCAAACGTTGGCGCGATGAATTCAAAAAAATAAGTGAAAACGATATTTTGTTTTTCCGACCTTCACAACGCCGCGATATCGGAATGGTATCGCGGCGTTATGGAAGAGTCGGATTATATTTTCTTTGCAGGCGACGGGATTTTCGGCGTAACGCGTACGCTTGAAAACGTCGCCGATAAACTTTATGCGGTGGCCGGCAACTGCGACAACTCGCTTTATCCCGAGGAACTTGTCGTTGACGTCGAAAAGGTCAGGTTTCTTATCGTGCACGGGCACCGTTTCCACGATAAACTCGACCTTGTGTACCGCGCAAAGGAGGTCGGCGCAGACTGCGTTTGTTTCGGGCATACTCATTCGTATTCCGACGAAACCTATGACGGCGTGCGCCTTATCAACGACGGAAGCTTTTCACATTCGGTCACGGGGGACGTCGGATACGTCTATATCGTGGTCGAAGGGAAAAATATTTTTGCAAATTTTGTAAAAACGGGCGATTTTCGTTGACATATTTTTTCGGGCATTATATAATTGCAAAGCGTTGCGACTTATGCGGGTGTAGTTCAATGGTAGAATTCCAGCCTTCCAAGCTGGCCGCGTGGGTCCGATTCCCATCACCCGCTCCAAAGGAACGCAATCCTACGTTAAATAATGCTTGGGCCAGTAGCTCAGTAGGATAGAGCAACGGCCTTCTAAGCCGTAGGTCAGGGGTTCGAATCCCTTCTGGCTCGCCAGATTTGGTGGGTATAGCTCAGTTGGTTAGAGCGCCAGGTTGTGGCCCTGGAGGCCGTGGGTTCGAGTCCCACTACTCACCCCACTATTAGCCAAATCGGTGATGAAAACGTAGGGGTGTCGCCAAGCGGTAAGGCACTAGATTTTGATTCTAGCATTCGTAAGTTCAAATCTTGCCACCCCTGCCAAATATGATCCACTAGCTCAGTCGGTAGAGCACTTGACTTTTAATCAAGGTGTCCGGAGTTCGAATCTCCGGTGGATCACCAACTTAACTTGCGACCGTGGCGGAACTGGCAGACGCGCCAGCCTTAGGAGCTGGTATCACAGATGTGTGAGTTCGAGTCTCTCCGGTCGCACCATTTGTTTTCCGCCGGACAGTTGCACCTTAAAAAAGTATGCGCCTTTAGCTCAGTTGGTAGAGCAACTGACTCTTAATCAGTGGGTCCCGGGTTCGAATCCCTGAAGGCGCACCATCAACGAGCCTACGCGAAAGCGTATTGGCGCGTGGCTTATCGGACAGAAGTTTCAGGATTACGGAAGATAAGCAAATTTTACTTACGGTAAGCGTACGCCGATTTACGAATTGTCGTTTGACGGCGAAAAACGCTTACGACGGTAAGTGAACGCGTCGGGACACCGACGTAAGAAACACTTCGAAAAACGGCGAAAGGGCAGTCGAGTGTTTATTAAACAACAAAATATGCGGGAGTGATTCAGTGGTAGAATGCCACCTTGCCAAGGTGGAAGTCGCGGGTCCGAATCCCGTCTCCCGCTCCAAAAGAAAACGAACACGATTTTGTGTTCGTTTTCTTTTTACGCGAGAGAACGGGATCGAACCTTGCACAATGATATAAAAAGAGAATAATAATGAAGTTAATGTATCGTACTTTGTTATTAAATAAAGTATGTGTGCAAGGTTCGGGCGCAGCCGCCGTTGTGTAATTTGCAAAACATATAAATATAGTATGCAGCGTTCCGCTGTTAATCAAAGAAATTTACAATGCCCAGGCTATCCCGTCTCCCGCTCGCGTGAAAGCAATCAAATTCTGCATTGTCGCGATTATAAAAAAACAGAATAATAATGAAGTTAATATATCGTACTTTGTTATTGAATAAAGTATGTGTGCAAGGTTCGGGCGCAGCCCGCCGTTGTGCTGTTAGCCTGACGAAAAGATAAAGTTTGTAGCGATATGGAGTTTATCAAAGTAACACACTACGCATAGGCTATCCCGTCTCCCGCTCTATAAAGGCGCAGCCCATTGTAGTACGAAAAACCTTCTTATATTTTGATGTTTTGAAACTTGCTCGTGTTTTTTCGTTTCAAATCGTAAACCGTGAAAAGCGGCGGTTTTTGGGAAGAACAGGGCGATTTTATACATTTACGTTTTGGAATTTATCAAAAATCGGAGGTTTTGATTTATCAAAATCAACGTTTGACAAATATTAAGTAAAATCGCGCCGAAATAATTTTATTTTTGAAAGAAAATGCACTTTTTTCCTTTACACAATTAAAGAATAAAAGTATAATAAAACTGAAATAAAACGATAAGGTGAATTATGATTGATAAAAAGATTACCGACGATATGCTCAGTGAACTTTACAGCACGCTTGCGTCATTGCAAACCGCAGACGACGTGAAAACGCTTTTTGAAGACCTTTGCACGTATAAGGAAATTGAACAAATGGCACAGCGTATTACCGCGGCAAGGCTCTTGCTGGAAGGAAACACTTATGCTCGCGTGATTGAGCGCACCGATATTTCTTCGGCGACTTTATCGCGCGTTTCGCGTTGCATACAGCACGGTAGCGGCGGATACAAGAAATTTATCAAGACGGAATAATTGACAGCGTTTATTGTCATATTGACACAATGAAATCATTAACGGAATTATATAAAATCGGCGCGGGCCCGTCCTCGTCGCATACGATGGGTCCCGAAAAGGCTTGCAAGATTTTTGCCGAAAATTACAAGGACGCCGATTCTTTCAAAGTCATACTTTACGGCTCGCTCGCAATGACGGGCAAGGGGCACGGCACCGACCGTATCGTTATTTCCACACTCAAAAAACCGACGGAAGTCGTTTTCAACACCGAAGAAAAGGATATCCCGCACGAAAACACGATGGATCTTATCGCATTATCGCACGAAAACGTCATTGACAGATGGCGCGTTCTGAGCGTGGGCGGGGGAGCAATCGAAATCGTCGGGCGCGGAAAGTACGATCCCCCCGAAGTTTACGACCTTAATTCGTTTTCGGAAATCGCGGCATACTGCAAAAAACACAGAATTCGTATTCCCGATTACGTCGAAAGGGTCGAAGGACCTGAAATTTTCGATTATCTGAAAAAAATATGGGCGCAGATGAAGGACACCGTGCAAAACGGGCTGGACGCTTCCGGCACGATCCCCGGCGGTCTTAATCTGCAACGAAAGGCGAAGTTCCTTTTCAGACAACGCCATATCGACGAAAGTCCCGAAACGCGTGAAAACAGGCTTGTGTGCGCGTTCGCATACGCCGTGAGCGAAGAAAACGCGTGCGGGCATACGATCGTGACCGCGCCTACGTGCGGATCGTCGGGCGTCGTACCCGCGGTGCTTACCTATATGCAGGACAAACGCGGCTTTTCCGACAAGGAAATCGTCAGGGCGCTTGCGACGGCGGGCATCGTCGGAAACATTGTCAAACAAAACGCAAGTATTTCGGGCGCGGAATGCGGGTGTCAGGCGGAAATCGGCACGGCGTGCAGTATGGCTTCCGCCGCTCTTGCGGAGCTTTACGACATGGATCTGGAACAGATCGAATACGCCGCGGAAGTCGCGATGGAGCATCATCTTGGGCTTACGTGCGATCCGATTTTCGGGCTTGTGCAAATCCCCTGCATCGAAAGGAACGCAGTTGCCGCAATGCGCGCGATAAACGCCGTATCCCTTGCAAATTTTCTGACCGAAACAAGAAAAATTTCTTTCGATATGGTTGTCGAAACGATGTACGAAACGGGCAAGGATCTGAAAAAGAACTACCGCGAAACCGCAACGGGCGGGCTTGCGAAGCTTTATCAAGAGGAGCACGATGAATCCAAAGACGCTTGACGACGGACGGGAAGTAATTTTCCGTTTTGCCGAAAAATCCGACGCAAAAGAAATTCTTTCCTACCTTAAAAAGGTAGGAAGCGAGACGGACTTTTTATCGTTCGGGTTCGAGGGCGTTGGTTCGGACGTACAAAAGGAAGAAGAAATCATCACTCGTTTTGCCCGCGCGACGACGTCGGCGATGATCGTGGGGACTCTTTCCGACAGGATAATTTCAATCGGTACTCTGTCCGCAAACGCCACAAGCAGGTTTTCGCATAACGCGGAAGTCGGGATAAGCGTGCTGAAAGAATTTTGGGGCAAAGGAATCGGCGCGCACCTTATGAATTTAATCCTCGAATTCGCGCGGACGACGAAGTACGTCAAAAACGTTCATCTGACGGTAATCGACGAAAACGACAGGGCGATGGCACTGTACGAAAAGACGGGGTTTAAGGTCGTCGGGCGATACAAAAATTTTTCGTTTGTCGACGGAAAATACCGCGACGCGATAATAATGGAAAAAGAAATCTGAAATATTTTAATTGCGACAAACCACCTAAAAGGTGGTTTTTCTTTTTTGAAAAGAATATCCGCATTAATTTTTGCATATTCTTTCGTATGTTTTTGGATGAAATCAAAAAATCGTTGAAAATCGAAAATATGGAATTCGCGTCGCCCGTCGTAACCGTTTTCGGAAAAGTCGGCGCGGCAATCGAGGGACACAAAGGTCTGTTGTTTTTTTCGGACGAAGAAATCAGATTTAAGGTAAAAAGCCGCATACTTTCGGTATCCGGCAAAAATTTGTCGCTTGTCGAGACGAGCGAGCGCGACGCCGTAATATCGGGAATCGTCGAAAAGGTGGACTATGTATAGGTTTTTTGACGAAGTAACCGTTTCGGGCGCGTCGAAATCGACCGTCATAAATAAACTTTTGCAGAAAAACGTCAGGATTTTCCGCGCTGAGTGTCTGGAAAACGGCATTAAATTTCGCATAAAACCTAACGACCGTAAAAAAGTAATTGAAATATTCGACGCAATATGCTATAATTACAAAATAGTTAAAGGTATTGACAAAAATTCGGTTTTCGGATTTTTGAAACGCCGATGGGCAATCGCCGTATTTTTCGCGCTGGTTACGGTAATGTTCGCGCTTATTCCGCAGTACGTTTACACCGTGTCCGTCGACGCCCCGTCTTATCTTTACGACGAGGTGAAGGGCGTTTTAATGGAATCGGGCGTGAAACGGTGGGAAAAAACGTCGGACGTTGACGCAAAAAATGTCGAAAGGCGCATAAGCGAAATCGACGGCGTGTCGTTTGCGGACGTGAAAGTTTCGGGCAGCACCGTATACGTGAGCGTTCGTCCGTCGCTTAAAAGTGCCGAAATCGTCGACGTACAAAAGGATCTCCCTCTATATTCGGCGGTCGACGCCGTGATAACGCGGCAAATCGTGTTTTCGGGCACACCCGCATTTAAGGCGGGCGACAGCGTGAAAGCCGGCGACGCACTGATTTTTCCTTACGTTACGTCGGGCGATGACAACCTGCCCACGGGCGCAAACGGCGAAGTTTTCGGGATAATCGGATATTCCGCAACGGTTTCATACGGCGGCTCTATGACGACCTATGAAAAAAGCGGAAACAGCAAGACGTACAGGGTTGTCGATTTTATGGGGCTTACGGGAAAGATACCGAAAAGCCCGTACAAACTGTACGAAACGCGAACAAGAAAGGTCGAATGCGGTTTTCTGATTCCGCTGGGCTTTTTGGAAATTACCTTTGACGAAATCGTCGGAACCACAATTTCTTTGCCGTACGAGCAGGCGAAAGACGCCGTGATAAAGCGCGCGTCCGAACAAGCCGAAAAGGTCGTACCCGAAGACGCAAGGGTGATCCGACGCGAAATCAACGAAGTTGAAGCGGGCGGCGTGTATTACGTTACCGCCACGGTGTACGCCGAAGGACGTATCGACGCTTCACGATAAAGAGGTTATATATTATGCGAAAAAAAGAACGAAAGACCGCTCCGCCGGAAACCGTTTTGAACGCCTCGGAGAACGAATCGGGACAAAGCAAACTTGTTGCTTTATCATTCTCGATACTGCTTCTTGTCGCGCTTCTTATCTGGGTTTTCATCACGCTTTGGTTTTCGGGCGGAAATTTTAAGGGCGCGTTCACGGGGAAGGAAACTTTAAGCACGATTGCGCTTATCGGCGTATTGCTGTTTCTGCTTGCTGCGCTTTATGCGTTTTCATACAACAACGCACCCGAAAAATCCCGCGTCAAGGTGCTGATTCTTATCGGCGTCGTGGTGCTTATTTCCACGATACTTTGCACGATTTGCGCCGACGTTCTGAACGTTTACGCAATGCCGATATCCCTTTGCGCGGTTTTATTGTGTCTTCTTGTCAATATGAAAGTGGCTCTTGCCGGCAACGTCGTGTTGTCGCAGATTCTTCTTATCGTATTTATGATAAAAACGCCGTTTTCGTCGGAAGCGATGACGAATCTTGCGGCGTCGATTTTCTGCAATACGATGAGCGGTTTCGTGCTGCTGTTCCTTTTGTCAAGGAATTATACGCGCATTAAATTTATCCTTGTCGGGCTTATTGCGGGGCTTGTCATGTCGCCTTTTGCGGCGATCGTCACCGTTGCGGCGCACTCGACGGGGCTCGATATTCTGTACAACTCCATCTGGGTTTTCGTCGCGAACGTGATAAGCGTCGTTCTGTATATGCCGCTTTTGCCGATTTTTGAAAGTATTTTCAATATGGTGACCGACTTTAAACTGGACGAACTTTGCTCGTTCTCGCAACCGCTCTTAAAAAGGTTGTCGGTTGAGGCGCCGGGCACGTTCAACCACAGTCTGATTGTCGGTAACCTTGCCGAAAACTGCGCCATCGCTGTCGGTGAAAATCCCCACCTTGCAAGGGCGGGCGGATATTATCACGACGTCGGCAAACTGAAAAATCCCGAGTTTTTCGTCGAAAACCAGATGCGCGGCATCAACCCCCACGACGAACTTATCCCCGAAGTTTCGGTCAGTATGATTACGAAACACACCAAAAACGGCGCGGCACTTATCAGAGAAGCAAGACTGCCCGAAGAACTTGCACAGATTGCGCTGCAACATCACGGCACTTCGCCCGTAAACTATTTTTATTACAAAGCGCAAAAAATTACCGAAGGTAATCTTGCCGACGACGAATACTGCTACGACGGGCCGAAACCTCAGACGAAAATCGCCGCGATCATTATGATTTGCGACACGATCGAGGCGGCGGCGCGCGCGGTCAGCCCCGACTCCCGCGAACAGCTTATGGACCTTATCGACAATCTTGTCAAAGACAAACTCGACCACGGTCAATTTGACGAATGTTCCATCACGATGAACGATATCCGCCTTATCAAAGAAACGATTGCGGACATTCTTCCCAGCGTCAACCACGCCCGCATAAAATATAAGAAATAATGCTTGAAATTTACAACGCTGACAAGGAAAGTGAAAAACTTATCAAAAAAGTTTACAAAGCCGCGCTGAAATACTTTTCGCAAAAGGATATTTTCGAGGTTGAAATCGAAATCGTCGATAAGGACGAAATCCAAAGCATCAACAAAGAAGCGCGCGGCGTTGACGCCGTTACCGACGTTTTAAGTTTTCCGAATCTGGAAATCCGCAAAAACCTTCCCGTGAAGAAAAGCGATTTTCCGCTGGACGTCGATCCCGATTCCGGCAAACTTCTGCTTGGCGAGACGGTCATGTGCATGAATAAGATTCTGGAACAGTCGGAAGAGTTCGGCACGACGCCCGAAAGGGAAGCGGGATATTTGTTTTTGCACAGTCTATTGCACCTTTTCGGATACGACCACATGAAAGACGACGAAAAGGCGGAAATGCGGGAAAAAGAAGAAGAAATCCTGAAAGCAATCGGATTATCGAGATAACGGAAATAATACACAGGAAAATAATATGAAAGTCGGATTTATTACAATCGCAGGAAAACCCAACGCCGGCAAAAGCACCCTTCTGAACGCTATGGTCGGCGAAAAAGTCGCAATCGTGAGCTGGCGTCCGCAGACGACGCGCAACAAAATCACGGGAATCGTGAACGGCGACGATTATCAGCTTGTTTTCACGGACACGCCGGGGCTTCACAACAGCCGCAACAAACTGGGCGATTACATGATGAAAAGCGTTTCGACCGCGCTCGAAGGCGTGGACGCAATATTGTACGTCGTCAACGGCGACAAAGGTTTCGACGACTTCGATAAGAAGTTTCTGGATGAGCACCTTGACGGCAAAACTCCCGTCGTGGTCGCGCTCAACAAAACCGACGTCGTCACGAAAGAAAAGATTTTCAAGCAGTTGGAAGGCTTGCAGCAATACGACAAAATCAAAGCCGTCGTGCCCGTGTCCGCAAAGAAGGGCGAGAACGTGGACGAAGTAATCAAACAACTTGTCGCGCTTATGCCCGAAGGCGAAAAAATGTACGACGACGACGTTTTCACCGACAAGACAATGCGCTTTATGGCGTCGGAAATTATCCGCGAAAAGGCGTTGAAACTCCTTGAAAAAGAGATTCCTTACGGCATCTGCGTGAACATCAATAAGTTTGAAATGCGCGAAGACGGCAGTATGTACGACATCGACGCCGACATCGTTTGCGAAAAGGACACGCACAAGCCCATTATCATCGGCAAAAAGGGCGAAATGCTGAAAAAAATCGCGACTTACGCCCGTCAGGATATCGAAGAAATGTGCGGCGAGCAGGTCTATCTCACGCTTTGGGTAAGGGTGAAAGAAGACTGGCGCGACAGCGATTACCTTCTGAAAAATCTCGGCTACGATAAAAAAGATATTTAATTTTCAAAATATTTTTGTTTTCCGCGCATAAGTTTTCGCGTTCTGCACAAGTTATCGTCAGTGAGGGCTTGTATGGACGCAAAAAATGTTTCGTGGAAGTTGTTTGAAAAAACGGGTTCGCCCGCCGCTTATATGTTTTTCAACGCAATATGCGGCGACGAACGAAAATCGAAAGACGATGGAAGAGAAACTGAACGCGCTTTGCGTAAGGGTTGTCGACTATAAGGACAACGACAGGTTAATCACACTTTGCACCGCGGAGAAGGGCAAAATTCTGGTGAAAGCGACGGGCATTAAAAACCCGAAAGCGAAACTGAAATTTGCTGCTTCTCCTTTGTGTTTCGGGGAATATATCGTCGTCGAAAACAAGGGACGATATACCTTGAAAGGGTGCGAAGCGTACGACAATTTTCAGGACATTGTTTCTGACCTTAAACGCTATTACGCAGGGTTTAGCGTGCTGGAATGGTTGGATAAACTGTCTGAAAATGCAGATACCGACACCGTCAGGGCGTTGCTTATCGTCGGCACGGAAGCATTGAAAGAACTTGCCTACGACGTTGACGTTCCGCCCGAAAACACTATGCTGAAATTTCAAAACGCTCTTCTTGAAACGACGGGTTACGCATTGAATTTTCATACGTCGGCGATAAGCGGAAAGAGCCTTGAAAACGACGACAAAGTTTGCTTCGATTATTATTCGGGTGCGGTTGTCGCGCTTTCGGAAAGGAGCCTTAATTACGTTACTTTCACAAAAAACGACGTCGCGATAATTCAGGGAAAAACCACGGGAAGCGACGCCGAAATAAGACGGATTCTCATTGAAATTTCGGGCATTTTGTCCTTTTTCACGGGCGTCAGGAAAAATTATTCTTTTGAAGAATTCCTTAAACTTTGATATTTTTTCCTTTTTTTATATAAAAAAAGCCGAAAACCCCCTTTTTCGATTGCATTTATTTTTTATTTGTTATATTATTTTATAGCATTAAATTGTAATTAAAATCGTTTGGAGGTTTTTATTTTATGAAAAAGTACGTTTATCTTTTCACCGAAGGTAACGCCAACATGCGTGAACTTCTCGGCGGCAAGGGCGCAAACCTCGCGGAAATGACCAACATCGGTCTTCCCGTTCCCCAGGGTTTCACCATTACGACCGAAGCTTGCACGCAGTACTACGAAGACGGCAAGAGAATCAATGACGATATCCAGGCCGAAATCATGGACTACATCGAAAAACTCGAAAACATCACCGGCAAAAAATTCGGCGATAAAGAAAATCCCCTTCTCGTATCCGTTCGTTCGGGCGCTCGCGCATCGATGCCCGGTATGATGGACACCATTCTTAACCTTGGTCTTAACGAAGAAGTCGTTGAAGTACTTTCCGCAAAATCGGGCAACCCCCGTTGGGCATGGGACTGCTATCGTCGTTTCATTCAGATGTACTCCGACGTCGTTATGGAAGTCGGCAAAAAGTACTTTGAAGAACTCATCGACAAAATGAAAGCGAAGAAGGGCGTACAACAGGATATCGACCTCGACGCAAACGACCTTAAAGAACTTGCAAATCAGTTCAAGGCGGAATACAAGGCAAAAATCGGCAGCGATTTCCCCTCCGACCCGAAAGAACAACTTTTCGGCGCAATCAAGGCTGTTTTCAGAAGCTGGGACAACCCCCGTGCAAACATCTATCGTATGGACCACGACATTCCTTACAGCTGGGGCACTGCGGTCAACGTACAAATGATGGCTTTCGGTAACATGGGCGACGATTGCGGCACCGGCGTTGCATTCACTCGTAACCCCGCAACCGGCGAAAAAGGTCTTATGGGCGAGTTCCTTATGAACGCTCAGGGCGAAGACGTCGTCGCAGGCGTTCGTACCCCGATGCCCATCAGCCAGATGGCGGAAGTCCTTCCCGACGTTTACAAACAGTTCCTTGACGTCTGCAAGACTCTTGAAAGCCACTACCGCGATATGCAGGATATGGAATTCACCATCGAACGCGGCAAACTCTTCATGCTTCAAACCAGAAACGGCAAGCGTACCGCTGCCGCCGCTATCCGTATCGCTTGCGATCTTATCGACGAAGGTATGATCAACGAAAAGGAAGCGCTCCTTCAAATCGACGCAAAAACTCTCGATATGCTTCTGCATCCCCAGTTCGACGCGGCAGCCCTTAAAGCGGCAGACAAAAACAACGTCGTCGGCAAAGGTATCGCGGCGTCTCCCGGCGCAGCGGCAGGCACAATCGTTTTCACCTCCGAAGAAGCCGTCAGACTCGGTCAGGCGGGCAAGAAAGTCGTCCTCGTACGTCTTGAAACCTCTCCCGAAGACATCGAAGGTATGAAATACGCGCAAGGTATCCTTACCGTTCGCGGCGGTCAGACCTCCCACGCGGCGGTTGTCGCCCGCGGAATGGGCACCTGCTGTGTTTCCGGTTGCGGCGACATCAAAATGCACGAAGCCGACAAATTCTTCGAACTCGGCGGGAAAGTCTTCCACGAAGGCGACGACCTCTCCCTTGACGGAAGCACCGGTAACATTTACGACATCGCAATCAAGACCGTCCCCGCAGATCCCAACAGCGGTTACTTCGGAAGAATTATGCACCTTGCCGACAAATATAAGGCAATGGACGTCCGCACTAACGCTGACACCCCCGCCGACGCAAAACGCGCTGCCGAACTCGGCGCACAAGGCATCGGTCTTTGCCGTACCGAACATATGTTCTTCGGCCCCGGCCGTATCGACAAGTTCCGTGAGATGATTTGCTCCGAAACCGTCGAAGAACGCAGAAAAGCCCTTGATAAGATCGAACCTATGCAGCAGGCTGACTTCGAAGGTCTTATGGAAGCCCTTGAAGGACATCCCGTTACCATTCGTTTCCTCGATCCGCCGCTTCACGAGTTCGTTCCCACCGAAGAAAAGGACATCGAAGAACTTGCAAAAGCGCAGGGCAAGTCCGTTGAAGAAATCAAAATTATCTGCAATTCTTTGCACGAATTCAACCCGATGATGGGACATCGCGGATGCCGTCTTGCGGTAACGTATCCCGAAATCGCCGAAATGCAGACGAAAGCAATCATCAAGGCTGCAATCGCGGTACAAAACCGTCATCCCGATTGGAACGTCGTTCCCGAAATCATGATTCCGTTGGTTTGCGAAATCAAGGAACTTGCTTTCTGCAAGAAGACCGTCGTCGAAACCGCCGACGCTCTCATCAAAGCAGCAGGCAGCAACCTTAAATACGAAGTCGGTACCATGATCGAAATCCCGCGCGCGGCACTTACCGCTGACGAAATCGCAAAAGAAGCCGAATTCTTCTGCTTCGGTACCAACGACCTTACGCAAATGACCTTCGGTTTCAGCCGCGACGACGCAAGCAAATTCTTGCCTTCGTACTACAAGAACAAGATTTTCGAGTCCGATCCGTTCGCACGTCTTGACACCACCGGCGTAGGCAAACTTATGGATATGGCTGTCAAAATGGGACACGCTACCCGCAGCAACATTCATTGCGGTATCTGCGGCGAACACGGCGGCGATCCTTCTTCCATCGAGTTCTGCCACAAGATCGGCTTGAACTACGTATCTTGCAGCCCCTTCCGCGTACCTATCGCACGCCTTGCAGCGGCTCAGGCTAACATCCGTAATCCGAGGGCGTAAGCTTTTGACGGAAAACGGTTAAATTCCGGCATTTTAATACTGAATTTTATGAAAAACAGCCATTCTCGCTTGAGTTTGGCTGTTTTTTTACTCTTTTGAAGACAGCCAAAAATCGGAAAATGTGCTAAAATTATGGGGTGGTTCCTCAAATGTTACATTTTTCCATATATACTGTTGTAGGTAAAAGAGGGCGATAAAAGAGAGGTATTTTATGTCGAAATATAAATTGATTTTAGAATATTACTTGAAAGGGAACAACCGCACGCAGATCGCTACGCTTTGCGATTGTTCCCGTATGACGGTCTGGCGCGTTTTGCAACGAGTAAACGCTATCGGTATCGGGTTTGACGAATTGAGCGGAATGAGCGAAAAAGAACTCGCTTATTTGCTTTTCCCAGAAAGGGCGAAACCGGGAGAAGGCTATCTGATTCCCGATTTTAAGTGGGAAGAGTTTCAGATGGTTAAGCACCGTTCGTCAATCAGACTTTGCTGGCGGAGGTATTGCAAACGCGCGGCAAAGCAGAGCCTTGCGGCATACAGTTGGAAAGTGTTTCTGACTTTGTATAACGATTACCGCCGACCGAAAATACAGGTTGATGATCCGGACGACAAAATTAGAACAAAACTGAAACATTACAATTTTTTGTTGGCTTATTGCGAGAACGATAAGGTGATGTATTCCGTGATTCAGACGGAAAAGGAAATGTGGCTGAAATCGCTTGGACTGGACGAAAATAAAATCATAGACGATAGAGAAAAGTAAAACAAATTAAAACTTCTTTGAATTTATTTCAAATACCTGTTGCAAAACATACCGGAATATGGTATAATAAACGCAGAGTTTTGCAATTCTGCAAAACGAAAGCTTTCGCTTTCCCCCGCGCCTTCAGCGCGGCTGCGAGATTGAAAGCAATCATAAAAATGCCCTTGCCAGCAAGCATTTTTATTTATGTTATAATCGAATAAATTAGTCAATGAGGTGTATTATGGCAGCAAGTTATAAAAAATTATTCAAATTACTGATAGACAGGGAGATGAAGAGCAAGGAACTCGCCGCGCTCGCAAAAGTAAGCCCCGCAACGCTTGCAAAAATGAAAAAAGACGGCGTTTCGGTAAATTCCGACGTGCTTATAAAAATCTGCACGGCACTTGGTTGTACGCTTGACGATATCGTCGAAATCGTGGACGACGAAAAATAATTGCAAAACTCAAGAAAAATATTTTAATTATGACCGTAGTTGTCATGTTATGTATGATAAAATAGATAAAATGAAAAAGTATACAGGAGAAAAGCGAAATGGCTGATATAAAGAAAGAGCAGGAAAGGGCGGAATTACACAAAATGATTTGGAACGCGGCGACCGATCTCGTGCATGCGGGCGGCGTTGACGCGTGGGATTTTAAGCAATACGTTTTGGGTACGATGTTCTATCGGTATATTTCCGAAAATATTACCGAATACATAAACGACGGCGAACGAGAGGCGGGAAACGAATCGTTTGATTATGCAAAAATGCCCGACGAAGAGGCGGAAACGGCAAGAGAAGGACTTGTTAAGTCGAAAGGATTTTTTATGCTTCCGTCCGAACTTTTTTGCAATGTTCGCGAGCGCGCCGCTACGGATGAAAACTTAAACGAAACCCTTGAAAAGGTATTCAAAAATATCGAAAGTTCGGCGCAGGGGAGCGAAAGCGAAGAGGATTTTAAAGGTCTTTTCGCAGATTTCGACGTAAACTCGAATAAACTCGGCGCGACGGTTGCCAAGCGCAACGAAAAACTCGTAAAACTTTTGAATACCGTTGCCGAAATGAAACTCGGCAAGTATCAGGACAACACGATAGACGCTTTCGGCGATGCGTATGAGTATTTAATGAGTATGTATGCGAGTAACGCCGGTAAAAAAGGCGGCGAATTTTTCACCCCGCAAGAAGTATCCGAACTTTTAACAAAACTTGCCATCGTCGGCAAAACGGAAGTAAACAAGGTTTACGATCCCGCGTGCGGTTCGGGTTCACTTCTTTTAAAAGCGGCGAAGATTCTTGGAAAAGACAATATCCGTCAAGGCTTTTTCGGACAGGAAATCAACATCACGACGTATAACCTTTGCCGAATCAATATGTTTTTGCACGACATCGAGCCGGATAAGTTCGATATAGCGCACGGCGATACGCTTATCGACCCCGCGCATTGGGATGACGAGCCGTTTGAAGTAATCGTGTCTAATCCGCCGTATTCTATTCCTTGGGCGGGCGACGATAACCCGATTTTAATCAACGACGAACGTTATAGCCCCGCGGGCATTTTAGCCCCGAAATCGAAAGCGGATTTTGCTTTTATCATGCACTCGCTTTCGTGGCTTGCGAGTAACGGAACGGCGGCTATAGTATGCTTCCCCGGCATTATGTACCGCGGCGGCGCGGAGCAAAAAATCAGAAAATATCTTATCGATAACAACAAAATCGATTGTATTATCCAACTGCCGAGCAATTTGTTTTTCGGTGCGTCTATCGCCACTTGCATTATGGTGTTAAAGCACTCGAAAGCGACGAACGACGTGATTTTTATCGACGCTTCAAACGAGTTTATCAAGGTTACGAACAACAATAAACTTACGGACGAAAATATCGACAGAATTTTGCAGGCATATATCAAGCGCGAAAACGAAGAACATTTTGCTAAAATCGTTCCGAACGAGATTATCGGAAACGATGAGCATAATTATAATCTTTCGGTTTCGACTTACGTTGAACAAAAAGATACTCGCGAAAAAATCGATATAGTAAAACTCAATGCAGAATTGAAAGAAATCGTTGCTCGCGAGCAAGTTTTAAGGGAAGAGATAGATAAAATCATTAAGGAAATTGAGGGGTAAAAAAGGGAGAAATGCAAAATCGATTTAACGAATATTTTGCAAAAGTCATATTGGAAAACTGTTTTCCGAATAAATTCCAAAATATAGAAGCTTCGGACAAGCCCGATTTAAGATATAGCGGAAACGAAATAGGAATAGAAGTAGCCTATTGTATGCCGAAGGAAGTAGTGGAAGCGTTTAATTGTATCGAACGGTATGAAAAAGCGGAAGATATTCCCGGAAAAACTTTGAAAAAAGCGAAAAGAGCCGGCGTAACGATTGACGAACAAGGCGATTTGTGGAATCAAGATTCTTATGCTGATAATATGGTGATAGAAAAAACGCCGATACGTTATTTTTTAGATATGGTTCGTCAAAAAGTAGAAAGGCTCGATAGTAAAACCGCTGACTATGCCGAGATGAAAAGTTATGAATTATTTATAAACTCGCCGATTACAATGCCGGATTGGTTTAAAATAGAAACTTTTCAGACTTTGAAAAATATCAATAATCGCGAAAAACAGTATGATACAATTTATTTGCTTTTAAGTGAGCCGAAATTGCTTGTTTTTAACTTAAAAGAAAATAAATATAGCGAATTGCAGTTGTGGAGAGTTGATAGATATAAAAAGGCTGCGGAGAAGTTAATAAGCAAAAAAGGTTAGAGGTACATAATGGTAAAAATCGATCCAAATAAACCACTGCCAGATCATACGAAATTGCGATATGAAGAATGTTATGCAAAAGTTTTTTTAGAGTATTTTTATCCGAATGAGTTTTGCGATTTGATTATTCAAGATAAACCGGATTTATACGATTGCAAAAACGATATAGGTATAGAAGTTGTCGAGGCGGAGGAACAGCGAAAGAAAGAGGCTGTAAAGTTATGGTATACAATGCCGTATGTGTCCGAACAAGAGAAGGTTAAAAATATAGATAGGATGAAGCAGCTTGGTGAAGAGTATATGGGTGGATTCCAAGTTTGGAGCACTATATCGTATGATAAAGATATTGACTCTAAACCATTTAAAGTGTTGTATGCTGTATTGAATCGAAAATTACAAAAATTAAAAACCGGAAACTATAAATTGTGTAAAAGTTATGAATTGTTTATATATTCAGAACTGATGATAAGAAAAGAATGGCATGAGAAAATGTTGGCACGACTAATAGATATTTCTACGAAGTATTCCTTAAAATATGAACAAATACATATAGCAACACAGGATTCTTTATGTTCGTATGGCATTAAAGACAATAATTTTATAGTTTTTAATATAGAAAAAGATCAAAAAATGCTTGCCATTAAAGCAAGAGAACTTGTTGAACAAGGTGAAAGCGAATGAGTAAACTTGAAGAATTGATAAAAGAATTTTGCCCGAACGGGGTGGAATGTAAATCTCTGTTAGAACTTGTAGATATTCACAAAGGGATTCAATTTAATAAAAAAGACATGGCAAAAGAGGGCTCATATCCAGTTATAAATGGGGGCATTGCGCCATCTGGCTACATTGAAAATTACAATGAACAAGAAAATACTATTACAATTTCGCAAGGTGGAGCTTCGGCAGGGTATGTGAATTGGTTGTTGACAAAATTTTGGGCAGGAGCGCATTGCTATGTCGTTAAACCCTTAAATAATGGTATTTTAGATAATAGATATTTGTTTCATTTTATAAAAAACAATGAAAACATATTAAAACAGTGTCAGTATGGGGCAGGCATACCTGCATTAGCAAAAAGTACTATTCAAGAGTTGCAAATTCCGTTGCCGGCTCTGCCGGTACAGCGTGAAATAGTCCGAATTTTGGACAGTTTCACGCTGTATAGCGCGGAGCTTACAGCGGAGCTTACAGCTCGCCGTAAGCAGTATGAATTTTATAGAGATAAGTTGCTGAATTTTGATATAGAGATAGAATGGAAAACAATAGAAGAAGCCTGTAATATGTCGGCAGGGGGAGACGTTCCTAAAGATAGATTTTCACGAGAGAGGACGGAACAGTTTTATGTTCCAGTTTATTCAAATGGGGTGGACGAAAACGCTCTATACGGATATACAGATAAGGCAAAAATTTTTGAACCCTGTATAACGGTTGCTGCACGCGGTACGATAGGATATTGCGCTTTGAGAACAGAGCCATTTTTTCCTGTTGTTCGTTTAATCTGTTTATGTCCTAAAAAAGAGATTATTCCAAAATACTTGAAATATTATATAGAAACTATTCATTTTCAAGTCCCGACAAGTGGTATACCGCAATTAACGGTGCCGATGATTGGGAAATATAAAATTCCCATACCGCCGATTGATGTGCAGGAAAGAATCGTGAAGGTGTTGGATAATTTCGACGCGATTTGTTCCGATTTAGGGATAGGACTTCCTGCGGAAATTGAAAAAAGACAAAAACAATATGAATATTACAGAGATAAATTGCTCAGCTTTGATATAAATGTAGATAAAGTTATTAACACGACGGGGGGGGGCAACAGTTAATTAAATTGCTGCAATATGTCTTTGGCTATGCTTTTGTAGAATTGGAAACTGTTTTACGCATTAGAAACGGTAAAGATTATAAACATTTAAGTCGTGGCGATATTCCTGTTTACGGTTCTGGCGGAATTATGGCACAAGTTAATACTTCCATTTATGATAAACCAACCGTTTTAATACCGCGTAAGGGATCGATAGACAAACTCTATTACACAGAAAAACCGTTCTGGAATGTTGATACTATTTTTTATACGGAAATTGATGATAATTTTGCTATTGCTAAATATATATACTATTGTTTACAGAAAGAACATTTAGAAGATTATAATACGGCGGGCGGGGTACCGAGTTTAACGCAAACTGTTTTGAATAAAATCGTTATTCCGTTGCCCACGCTTGAAAAGCAAAAAGAAATTGTAGAAATTCTTGATAAATTCGATAGTATATGTAACGATTTAAGCGCAGGTTTGCCCGCCGAAATAGAACATCGCCAAAAACAATACGAGTATTACAGAGATAAATTATTGAGGTTTTGACCTCTTCCGACGGCTGCGCCGCCGCCTTCCCCGAAGGGGAAGGCTTGAAAAAGATTATATTATAGGAGAAAATTATGAGTTTTTATAACGTTGTTTCGGAAAGCGAAGAAAGTACGGTTGTTAGCGAATATAAGTCGGAAGAAAAACGTTCGGACGCTTATCAATCGGAAGAAGAACTCGAAAAAGAATTTATTCATCTTTTAACGGAGATGAGTTATGAATATTTGCCTATTCATAATAAAGACGAATTACTGCCGAATCTTCGCAAAAAGTTGGAAGAACTGAATAATTATTCCTTTACCGATACTGAATGGGAACAGTTTTATAATAACTGTATTGCGGGCAAAAACGACGGTATCGTAGAGAAAACGCGCCGTATTCAGGAAGATAACGTGCAGATTTTACACCGCGACAACGGCGAAACGAAAAATATCACGTTATTCGATAAAAAGAATATCCACAACAACAAGTTGCAGGTTATCCATCAATACGAGGAAAACGGCGGGAATTATAAAAACCGTTACGACGTTACCGTTCTTGTAAACGGGTTGCCGCTCGTACATATCGAATTGAAACGCCGCGGAGTGAATATAAGGGAAGCGTTTAATCAAATCGACCGCTATCAGCGCGATAGTTTTTGGGCGAACGGCGGGCTTTTCGAGTACGTTCAGATTTTCGTTATATCGAACGGAACTAATACGAAATATTATTCCAACACGACGAGAGATAACCACATTAAGGAAATGAAATCCGAAAGAAAAGGCAAAACGAGTAATTCTTTTGAATTTACTTCCTTTTGGGCGGATGAGAAAAATCGCATTATTCCCGACCTTATCGATTTTACCAAGACGTTTTTTGCGAAGCATACGATTTTGAATATTTTGGCGAAATACTGCGTATTTACTTCGGAAAACATGCTTTTGGTTATGCGCCCGTATCAAATTGTTGCAACCGAAAAGATATTAAACAGAATACAAATTTCGTATAACTATAAAAAATACGGAAGCGTTGCGGGCGGCGGATATATCTGGCATACGACGGGAAGCGGAAAAACGCTTACTTCGTTTAAGACGGCGCAACTTGCAAGCAAATTGCCGTATATAGAAAAAGTTTTGTTCGTTGTTGACAGAAAAGACCTTGACTATCAAACGATGAAGGAATACGATCGCTTTGAAAAGGGCGCGGCGAACAGCAACGTTTCGACGGCGGTATTAAAACGGCAACTCGAAGACGATAAATCGAAGATTATCATCACAACGATACAAAAATTAAGCACGTTTGTGAAAAAGAATATCGGACACGCCGTGTTCGATAAGCAAATCGTTATTATTTTCGACGAGTGCCATCGTTCGCAATTCGGCGATATGCACAAGGCGATTACGAAATATTTCAAGAAATATTATCTATTCGGGTTTACGGGTACGCCGATTTTTGCCGAAAATGCGGTGGCTTCTAAAAATCCAAATTTAAGGACTACGGATCAGGCTTTTGGCGATAACCTGCATAAGTATACGATTCTTGACGCTATCAACGATAAAAACGTTTTGCCGTTTCGCGTGGATTATATCAAAACGATGGACAAAGAACCCGATATCGACGACAAAGAAGTATGGGATATCGATCGCGAAAAGGCATATCTTGCGCCCGAAAGAATTTCGAAAGTCGTTGCGTATATTCTGGAACATTTCGCGCAGAAAACGAAGCGAGACAAAGGGTATCAATTCAGGCAACTCGTGAACGTGGAAGAGGTTGCCAAGGCGAAAAACGGACGGGATACGCAAGAGGTTAAAAATAAAACGTTTATAAAAGGGTTTAACTCGATTTTAGCGGTTTCTTCTGTTGAAGCGGCAAGGCTTTACTATGCCGAATTTCAAAAACAGATGAAAGCGCACCCCGAACAGGCGATAAAAATCGCTACGATTTATTCTTTTGCGCCGAATGAAGAGGAAGACAACGGATTTTTAGGGGAAGAAAATTCGGACGATACGAGCGCGCTCGATTCGTCATCGCGCGACTTTTTAGAGGGCGCGATTAAGGAGTATAACGCTTATTTCGGGACGAATTACGATACTTCGGCGGATAAGTTCCCGAATTATTATAAAGACGTATCTTTACGAATGAAAAACAAAGATATCGATTTGCTTATCGTCGTGAATATGTTTTTAACGGGCTTCGACGCGACGACTTTGAACACGCTTTGGGTGGATAAAAACTTGAAAATGCACGGGCTTATTCAGGCGTATTCGAGAACGAACAGAATTTTGAACTCGGTTAAAACTTTCGGCAATATCGTATGTTTCCGTAACTTGCAAAAGCGAACAGACGAGGCGATTTCGCTTTTCGGCGACAGAGAAGCGGGCGGTATCGTTTTAATGCGCGGTTTCAAAGATTATTACAACGGCTACGTTGACGAGCGCGGGGATAAGCACGACGGGTTTGTGGATATGATTGCCGAACTTACCGCTAAATTTCCGCTTGAGGTTGAGCGTATAACGGGCGAAAAGGCTCAAAAAGAATTTATCGCGTTATTCGGCGCGGTGCTTAGAATGCGCAATCTTTTAACCGCATTTGATGATTTTGAAGGAAAAGAAATTCTTTCGGAAAGAGATTTGCAAGATTATTTAGGTCGGTATCAGGATCTTCGCGACGAGTGGAGGAAAAAGAGAGAGAACGAAGAGAAAGAAGATATTACCGACGACGTTGTATTTGAACTTGAACTCGTAAAGCAGATTGAAATAAATATCGATTATATTCTGATACTCGTTACGAAATATCACGATTCGCATTGCAACGACAAAGAAACGCTGATTACGATACAAAAATCTATCGACGCAAGCCCCGAACTGCGCAGTAAAAAGGCTTTGATTGAAAACTTTATCGACGGGATAAACGACGTTGACGACGTTATGGCGGAATGGCATTCCTACATAGCGGCGGAAAAAGAAAAGCAACTAAACGAAATTATTACCGAAGAAAAACTGAAAGCCGACGAAACGAAAAAGTTTGTGGATAACGCGATTGCGGACGGCGAAATGCGCACGACGGGAACGGATATCGATAAACTTATGCCGCCGATTTCAAGGTTCGGAAACACCAATCGCGAAAAGAAGAAGCAGACGATCATTGAAAAATTGAAGGCCTTTTTCGAGCGTTTCTTCGGCGTGTGAGTGGAGGGGAAACAGCAAAAAATGACAAGATGTTTGTAATTATATCAAATGTGTAAAGTTTAGTGGGAAGGTGATGTATAATGAAAGTAGGAATTAGTGAGGAGTCTTTTATAAAAGAATTTTCTGAAAGTCTAAAAAATGGGAATGCTTCATTTTTTATCGGCTCCGGAATATCGAGAAAGGCGCAATATGTTGGTTGGAAAGATGTTTTACGGGAGTGTGCTATCGATATAGGTTTAGATGTCGAGCAAGAAAACGATTTGATTACATTAGCCGAATATTATGTTAGAGATAATCAACGGACTAAAATTACTGAAACAATTAAAAATTTCTTTGCTGACTCGAAAGGCGAAATACAGGATATACATAAAATTATAGCGTCTTTACCTGTTAATAGTGTTTGGACGACAAACTATGATACTTTAATAGAAAGGGGTTTTGCTTCTGCAGGGATAACTACTACTGTAATAACCGATGATTTATCTTATAGGAATATCGACAGAACTGCAGATGTGAAAATTTATAAAATTCATGGTTCGGTGAAAAACGCTGATAAATGCATTATTGCAAGACGTGATTATGATGAATTTGCAAGGACTCATGATATAGTTTTGTCAGAACTAAAAGGCGAAATGTGTTCAAATTCCTTTTTATTTTTAGGCTATAGTTTTAGTGATACGGATATTCAACATATTTTAACAAGAATTCGGCTGACTTATGACAAAGAACATCCGCAAAGACATTTCAGTATTATTGAAGAAGTAAAAAGAAATCCAAAAGAAACGGACGCTGAATTTGAATACAGAAAAAATAAGCAATCACATTATGTTTCGGATATGCAATCGTATGGAATCAATGTTCTGCTTGTGGAATCTTATGATAGAATCGAGCAAATATTATCGACGGTAAGAAATAAAGTCTTTGCGCGAAATGTTTTAATTTCAGGAGCATACGAGAGCAGTGATGCGATAGCAGAATCAAGAATTTCTCCGGTTGCTACAAAATTATCAACAGAATTAATTAAAAGTGGATATAAAATCTATACCGGATATGGAAAAAATATCGGAGCCGATATAGTGAATGGCGTTTATAACGCTTGCTCGGATTTGGGGGCTAAGTCAAAAAAATTCGATGATAATATCGTTATTTATCCTTTTCCCTATAAAGGGACTAATAAAGAGTCAAAGAAAAAAATTTATTTTGAAATAAGAAGCCGAATGGCTTCATCGACAAAAATAATGATTGTGATAGCCGGAAAAAATAAAAGTCGCAATTCGGCGGGAGTATATCAAGAGTATCAGTTGGCAAAAGAGCAGGGGAATTTAATTATTCCTATTGCCTCAACGGGTGGTTCGGCAAGAGAAATTTGGGTTGAATTAAATAGGCAAAACTATTACAATGACAACGAGTTGTTTCAAAAGTTGGGGACAGAAACGGCACCGGATGAAATTGTGAATGTTGTAATGAAATTAATAAATGATAATGGAGTAAAATAAAATGGGACACAAAATATTTGTATCATATAAATATCGCGATTCAAATGTTAAAAAGATTACTAATAATTATTGGGCTGACGACACAGTGCGAGACTATGTAGATCAATTACAACAATATTTTGATAATGGGGATGATATATATAAGGGAGAGGAAGACGGGGAAGATTTATCAAACTTGCCAGATGAAACTATTTGGAAACAGTTAAAAGATAGAATATATGATAGTACACTGACGATTGTAATGATTTCTCCAAATATGAAAACACAGCAAAATGAAAGAGATCAATGGATTCCGTGGGAAATATCGTATTCATTAAAAGAAGTTTCCCGAAAAAATAAAGCGGGTAACGATGTAACAAGTAAAAGTAATGCGATTTTGGCTTTGATTATTCCGGATAGAGATGGATCTTATTCATATTACACCGAGGATCGCAGGTGTTGTTCTTCTGGGTGTAGAGTTCTTAAAACCGATAGATTGTTTACTATACTGAAAAAGAATATGTTTAATAAGAAAAAGCCCGAAAAAAGTCAATGTTATGCTAATGATATTATTTATCATGGTGATTGCAGTTATATAATGTCAGTAAAATGGGATGACTTCATTGAGAATCCGCAAACATACATAGAAAAAGCATATTTATTGCAAAATTCCATTGAACAATACGTAATAAACGAAGAAATAGGATAGACGATGGCGGATACTCCGAAAGCATATAAACTGAATAAAGAGAAGCGGGCGGCGGAGGAGGACGGGAAGTTTCTGTATTATTTTTACGACCGAAAAAAATTGACGTCGGTTGCGCTTCCCGAAGAGCAGTTCGATAAACTCGTGGAGATGGACAGGGAGTATTATAATCTCGAACGCCGTGAACACGATCATAAAACGACGGTTAAAAAGTCTGCAAATGCCAACGGCTATAAAAAAATCGATATAGAAAAGGACGATTTCGGACAAGCCTCGGGGAAAGAGCCGGATGACGACGATGTTTCCGGCGCGGACTTTACCTATAAAATTCACAAGCAGTGCGATATAGATAAAAAAGTTGCCGCGCTTTCGCCTGACGACCGGACGATTTACAAAAAGTATTATGAGGACGGTTTCAGACAGGCGGAAATTGCGGAAGAACTCGGCAAAACGCAAGGTTACGTCGCAAAACGGTTGATGAAAATCGGCGACGCATTGCAGGAAAACAAAACCGACGAGGATCGCGCAAATGCCCAGTGGGAGAAATTTCTGCGTAAATTCCGTACGGATGACGACGAAGATATTCTGTGGGATATGTTTTTATATTTGCTACCCGTTGAGGAGCAGGCGGATATAGCAAGTTGGTTTTACAGTTATCGCGAGTTTTATAAATTCGGGCTGTCGTATCTCATAATTCGCCCATTCGATAAGGTAACCGACCAAACCGAATTCGGGAACAGAATGAACGAGTTGTCTTATCACAGCCGTTATATGTATTACGAAATTTTCGACGGGCAAATCGAAGAACTGCAATGGCTGTATCTTGCGCTTTGCGAAGAGGTGGAGCACCGTAAGAAAACTTTTCCGCAGAAGCCCGCGGGAACGAATTTTGAGAAGATTTTTCAGAAAGCGGAAGAAATCTGCAAGCGGCTCGATATGACGACGGAAGAATTTATTAGCGAGCGATTTATACCGAAAGAAGCGGAAAAGCGCGGGAAACGTTACAAAGATTACAGACGGAAATATAATAATATCGTTGTGGTGGACGAAAACGACGCGCGCCCGATAGAAGAACAACTTCGGGATGTATTCGGAGACGGTCCGACACCTGAATTTTTGAGCCCGGAATTCCGCAAGAAAAAATAATTTAAAAAATTTTTTATATTCCGGAATATTTTCGGCGTTTTATTCGCTTGATAGGTGTAAAACTTTTTTGCAGTCAGGAGGAACATTAAAATGCAAAACAAAATTAAAGTGTTTGAAAATAAGCAGGTGCGGACGTTATGGAATGCCGACGAAGAAGAATGGTATTTTTCCGTAGTGGATGTATGCAACGTTCTGGCGGATTCCGCAAGTAAAGATCCGGGCGCATACTGGCGCAAGCTGAAACAACGCTTAAAAAATGAAGGAAGCGAGGTCGTGACAAATTGTCACGGACTGAAAATGCAGGCAGCCGATGGGAAATATTACAAGACCGATTGTCTTGATACGAAAGGCGTTTTGCGGCTTGTGCAGTCGATTCCGTCGCCGAAAGCGGAACCGTTCAAAATGTGGCTGGCGCAGGTTGGAAGCGAACGGCTTGACGAAATAGCCGATCCCGAAAAGGCGATACTTCGCGGCGCGGATTTTTACCGTGCCAAAGGGTATACGGAAGGCTGGATCAATCAACGGCTTCAAACGATAGAAATGCGTAAGGAACTGACCGACGAGTGGAAATCGCGCGGTATAGAGCAGGAAAAAGATTACGCGATTTTAACGAACGAAATGACAAAGGCGTGGAGCGGATTATCTGTTAAAGAATATAAAGAACTTAAATGGCTGAAAAAAGAAAATCTCAGAGATAATATGACGAATATCGAACTCGTTCTGAATATGCTTGCGGAAGTTACGACGACGGCGATATCGAAACGGGAACAGCCCGATACGTTTGAAGAAAGCAAGACGATTGCCAAAAGAGGCGGAAAAGTAGCAAAAAATGCAAGAACGGATATTGAAAGTCAGTTGGGACAATCGGTAATTTCTCCGCTCAATGCGAGCGACAAGCCCGCGCTTGAAGTAAAAACGAACAGCGACGGAGAAAAAGATTAAAATTTGCTAAAACACACAATTACATAGGAAATGAAAAGGAAGCCGGATAAAACGTCCGACTTCCTTTTTGTATGCGATTGTCGGGAGAAGTTCCGACAATTTTTTATTTTTAACAAAGGAGCGATAAATGCAAAATTATAATCGGTATCGACCGCCGTGAACGGGCGAAAAAATAACATAAAAATTGAAAAAACAGGAGGATAAATGGAAGAAAAAAGATTAAAACAATTTACATTTTACGATTTGTATTACGAGGCTTTGAAAGGACTTCCCGACGAGGCGGCGGGAAGAATGGCGAAAAACATCTGCAAATTTATGTTTACAAACGAAGAGGTCCCGGAGCCGCAGGATGACAAGGAAAACTTTTTCTGGAGCAATATCAAGGACGTTCTCGAAGAGGTGAAACGAATAGAAGAAAGCGGACGAAAGCCTAAAAATCTCAATGAAAAGATGCCGCATTTTATGTTTATGGAGACATACTACAAGGCAATCAAACTGATGACCGAAGCGGAGAGCGGACAATATATAAAGGCAATCTGCGAGTATATGTTTTACGGGACGGAACGGAAATTAAAACCGCCTGTCGATATGTATTTTTCGTTCGCGAAAAAGAAACTGGAATTATCCCGGAAAAGAAAATCGTCGGGCAGTAAAGGCGGCGCGACAACGCGCGTAAAGGTATCGGATAAAGAGATTTCAAAGACAACCGAAAAGAAAAATCGCCATGTTTCGTTCGATGATTTCATGGCGGAAAATCCAAAGATAAAAAACGATTTATATGCTTCGAGGATGCATTTGCTGGACGGAGTAAACTGGATGAAACTGGATTGCGGGCTGGAGAAAAGCGACTATAAAGATTGCGACAGCCTGTATCGGATTTTAATGCATAAAGAGGAGATAATGAACAATGCATGGTGATAAAAAGAGCGGGGCAAACCGTGAAGCAAAGGCGGAGAAAAATACGGTAAAACCGAAGCAGGTTAAGAAAATGCAGTCTTCACCGCATTTTGTATTACGGAAAGCGGCACAGCCGCCTTTCGTTTACGAGAGCAAAAACACACGGGGAAAGGAGGAAAATTTTGTCCGGAACGCCGGTAATATTCAACGTGGCATATACGCCGTATAAACTGAAAAAGGGTTCGACCGAAGAAGAGATAAAAGCCCACGCGGAAAAACGCGCGTATTACGATTTTACGGGCGATACGAATTATCTCAGGTATATGACCACCGAAGGAAAACTGACGGGAAACGAATCCAAAAAATTTACGATGCTCGATTATCTGCAAAAATCCACGGGCGTGTTCAACGGCGACGGAATGATAAGCAAGGACGAGTTAAAAGAAATGAAACGACGGCTGAAAGAAAACAAAGGCAACATCTGGAGCGGGTTCGTATCCTTCGACGAAGAAAATTCCGGAAAGATAGATACGCCCGAAAAGTGTATCGCGCTGATACGGAAAACGTTCAACGAGTTTTTTCGCGATATGGGGATGGATCCGCGCGAAGTCGATCTGATATGCGCTTTGCATCTGGACAGACCGTCGCATCTGCACTTTCATTTCGAGTTTTACGAAAAGCGTCCGTGGCTGAAAAACAAGCGCGCCGCCGGATATAAATACCGAAGCAAGGGCAAAGTTCCGATAAAAGCCATAGACAATATGGTGGAGCGGCTGACTTCTTACACGATAGACGACGATTTGAAAAAACGCTCGGACGAAGCGCGGAGTGCGTTATATAAACGGAAAGATTTTTCGGAAGCGCTATGCCGCGACGTGGCAACAAAGAAAATGAAAGAACTTGCGGAAAAAATTCCGCCGACGGCTTCGTTTCAGTACGGCAAAAAAGATATGGCTGAGTATCGTCGGGAGATTGACGAAATTGTGGAAGCGGTTGCTATGGTGGACGAGGACGTATGCGCCGCCGATAGTGCGTTCAGGGCAGAACTTATGCGAAAAGAAACCGCGCTGAAAAGCATTATGGGGAAATATTACGCCAAAAGAATGAAAGATGACGGCGTTTTCAAAGAGGAAATGACGAACGCTTCCGAATTTTTCGGACTGAAACATATCCGGACGATAGACAGGCTGGAATGGGATTATCGCAGGCGGCTCGGGAATATCGTTCTTAAAAAGGTGAAGTACATACAGGAGAACACCTATAAGTATAATCGGACGAAAAAGAGAAAAGCCAACGATAAGTCGATTAAACGCCATATCGCCGTGTCAGATAATAAAATCGGCAGAGAGCTTTCTAACTTTTTCGGTTCGGTTTTCGATTTGTTTTTACCCGAAACGCAAGCCTATTCAAACCGTTTGCGGGAGATAGAGCGCGAAATGAAGGAAGAAAAAGAAAAGGAAGAGTGCGAAGCCGCGGCGAAAAACAATTATTATAACAGCAGATGAGGTTTGCCCTTCATCTTAGGGCAGACCTCGGAAAGGAGGGCAAAATGACATTTAATTAAAACCGAAAAATAACGAAAACGAACTTTTACATTCGAGCCATAAAATTTTTCTGTTTTTTTGCGAAAACAGCTTGACAAATGCGGAATCGGATGCTATCGTATTGATACGACGAAAGAAAATCGGAGGTGGAACTATGAACAAAGCAAAAGTAATGCGAAAAGCGGAAGCAGGAGAGGGATTGACCGTAGCGGAAATCAAGGTTTATCAAAAGGCTGTTAAACCCGAAAAGCAAGTTTACGGTAAGTACGGAACGCTTGCAAAACAGTATCTTGAAGATAAAGGAATCGATTGGACGATAGCTAATCTTCCCGAATACCTGCACGGCGTAGATAAAGCCGCCGACGAACTGTACGAAACGATGTACGAGAAATTCTCGAAAGAAGAGCGTTTCAAAAGGTCGGCAGACTTTATGGAAAACCTGAAAAGGGAAACGGAAATGCAAAGGCTTATCGAAGAAGAAATCTTAAATGAAATCGTTTATGTAAAATAACGGAGGTATCAAAATGAAAGCGTTAAAAGTAGTCGGAACAATCGGCAGATTTGCGTTGGCAGACGTACTTATTGCAGGGCATTTCGTAATGAACATCATAGGTGCGTTGATTTGTGCCATTACTTCACAAGGCTAATACGGAGGTTTTTATGGAAAAGAAAGAAACAACGCCGCGCAGAGCGGCAAGAAGAAATTATGAGGAACGCAACAAAGATAAGCGCAAGCAGACGAGCGGAAATTTCGGAACGATGATTCCGCGCGATTTGTTCGATGAAATCAATGTGCTTCTGAAAGAACGTAATATGACAAAAGTGGACTTTATCAGAACGGCATACGAAATAATGAAGTCCGAAAACAACGGAACACATAATTGATTGTGGCTTATCCAACCCGTGATATCGGGAATCAATAAGGAGATATTGTGTGATAGGAGAGACCGTGCTTTTCTTTCCGTTAAAAGTACGGCAGGAAAAATAATTACGGCGCCGCTACGGAGAGTAGTCGGGAAAAAATAAAGTAAAAATGGATTGCAGACAGAAATCCCGGGCGGCGCAACCTATACGAAGACACAAAAATTTTAAGGAGACTTGAACGAGCAGAAATTAAAACAATTAGAGAGAGAAGAAAGAGGCAAACAACAAAAATTTCCTGAAACGGGAGCGGAATTCGATTCTTCGCAGTTGAATACCGACGTATTCAATACCGTTATCGCTTTCAGAATGCTTGAAATCATGCGGAATAACGGATTGATTGATGAAAGCGAATATGCAAAGGTCGAGAAAAAGCGCGCCCGCTACAAGGGGAACGTGATAGACAAAAGAAAGACGAAAAAGGCGGTGATTCAATATGATTGAAAACGGTATGGTAATGCCGACAGACGTAAACTTCGACCGTAAAAGACAGCGGAAAGTTGTATTTTACGGAAGGGTAAGTACGGAACATGAAGCACAATTGGCTGCGCTGGAAAATCAGATACAGTGGTATGACGATATAGCGGCGAAAAATCCGAATTGGTACATTTTAAAAAAGTATATCGACGAAGGCATTACGGGTGTAATGGCTAAAAAACGAACAAATTTTATGCGTATGATGCGCGATTGCGAAAAAGGGAAAATCGACCTTATCCTTACAAAGTCCGTTGCTCGTTTTGCGAGAAATACCGTTGACAGTTTGAATTATGTAAGACGACTG
>OBLG01000180.1_pt1 | contig 81723 bp, 72 predicted proteins | sample 1517451 | NCBI WGS metagenome assembly OBLG01 (sample SAMN04571694, study PRJEB22368) | human gut metagenome | biome: human gut; material: stool | host: Homo sapiens | place: Luxembourg | collected 2012-06-29
TTACAATTCCCAATCCTTTACTTTCTCATTCTTTGTTCAGTTTTGAGGGTGTGAATCCTGAAAGATCGCTTTTAGCGGTCTTTTTTTTGTTGTCTTAATATTTTTATTTATGCTTTGCAAAAATGAAAAATTGTTTAGTCATTATAAATATGCAGTCTTTTACCGATAAATAGATTAGTTTTTATTGTTTTTTTTATTCTGTTGTGTTAGAATAGGTTTTAGATTTTGTGTAGTTTTTAACTTTAAAGTTAGAAGATACTTCTCCGCGCTCCCGTATGGGATTTGTCTTGGCTTTTCGAGACTGAGAAGCTTTGTAAAAGCTTTTATATGCTCAGCTTGTGATAATGGAAACGTGCATTTAACGACTGTCGAAGAAGGAGCATAAAAAATGAAAAAAGTATTTGTTATAGTAATATTCGTTTTACTCTTCTTTTCGGTCGCAATAGTTGCGATAAATTATCTCTACCCTTATTATGTGCATTTGAGCAGCGTGAAATATGCCAACGAAGTAAAGGAAAGCAAAATCGACAAGGACAATTTTATTTTATGCTCAAAAATTACTGAGGACAAGACCGTTAATTCAATGTATATAACTTTTTATGTTCTCGATAAAGCTTCTCAGACAATTCGTTTTGAATGTCCCGACGGTTGGCGTTTACAGGATTTCAAGTATCTTGGATTTGAAAAGGATACGGATAATATTCTTGCAATATCGGGCGATATCGGAACATACAGATATGTTTACGACGGGCAAACATGGAAAGAACAAACCGATTATGATAAGGAATATGTTCCTGATACTAAGCTTTATTTGATAAATAATCTTAATGATGAATAAAACTGGTTGAGCATGGGATCTTTCTACGGGGTATCTGACGGTGACAAAAAAGCAACAAAACTAAGTGAATAAATTCAAGGCGATATATAATCGCACCAACTATAATAATTTAATAAACAGAAAACATCCAAATACAACGGGGGGTATGAAATTGGCAGGTAAAATCAACATGAAGAGTTTTTGGCATCAGTTGCGGCCGATGCTCGGATACAATGCCGCGAATATTCTTTTCGGCGGATCTACCTACATAATCAGTCTCTTCTTTATGTCATATCTGACAGAGGTTGAGGGTCTTAACACCAAGCAGGCGGGCTGGGTATTTGCTTTTGCTCACATTTGGGACGCAATAACCGATCCGGCGATGGGTCTTATTACCGATCGAACAAAATCGAAGTTCGGCAAGCATCGCCGCTATCTTATTTGGGGCATTGCACCTATTTTTATTTCATACTTCCTTTTGTGGAACTCGTTCGGTCTTTCACAAATCGTCAGCACGAATGTCATCACTGTTTATTACACCTGTGCGTATATGCTCTTTAACACTGCATACACACTCGTTTGTGTGCCTTATACAGCAATGCTTCCCGAAATCGCACCGGAATACTCGCTGAGAACGCAGTACAAATCCGTAGAGTATATCTTTAATTCGGTAGGAATGGTATCTTCATTTGTGCTCGTTTCCGCCGTTCTCGGATTTACAGATGTTAAAACACTTGAAGCGACGCCGGAAATCAGAAGCAAGTTCCTCTTCATGGGCCTTGTGCTTTCACTGTTCTTCTCTCTTCCGCTTCTTATCACGTTTTTCTCGTCCAAAGAGAAGGATTCAAGAGACATTGTTGTTCCGCCCGTTAATTTCCCGAATATGATCAATGAATACAAGCTTGTTTTCAAGAACAAGTCATTCAGACAGTATTTTGCACTCAGCACGTTTTATTCGATTTCAAAGGGCTTCTACAATAACTCTAACCAGTATTTTATAAAGCATGCCGCAAAGCGCTGGAACAAGTATAACATTCTCAATACCGTTGCAGGTGTTGCCGAGGCTTCGGGATTCCCGATAAACTATGCGCTGACAATGAAATACGGCAAACAGCTCTGCGGCAAGCTGCTCGGACCGATTATGATAGTCGGCCTTGCCATTTCGCTTTTTGTCAATGAGAGCACACCGACATGGGTTCTTTATCTCGCATCCGTTCTTTATTGCTTCGGATTCTCGGGCGTGGGCTTTGTCGGAACAAACACTCAGCCCGACGTTACCGACGTTGACGAGCTTATCACAGGTCGCCGCCGTGAGGGTGTAATTTCCACGTTCTCATCGCTTATCAAAAAGACCATCAACGGCTTGATGGCGGCGCTTACAGGTTATATTCTCGCCGCATTCGGCTTCCATACCGGCGAGGGTGCGGTTCAGACTACTATGGGTATGTTCGGAATCAAGTTTACATATTCCATTTTGCCGATTATTTTCGCTCTGCTTTCAATTATCGGAATTTACCGTTACAAAATGACAAAGAGCGATCACGAACTTATAAAGAAGGCTATTGCCGAGAAGAAAGAAACGGGCAAGGCTGTTCTTTCGGCTGAGGAAAGAAAAATTTGTGAGGATATTGCAGGTCAGGAATGGGGTAACATGTGGATAGGCAAAGCCGAAATTCCGCAGGAGCTTGCAGAGCTGACCGAAGTAAATACAAATAACTGACGGAGGTATTTTTATGACACGTTATGAATATGCAAAGGCGAAATATGCCGAGATAGGCATTGACACGGAAAAGGTTATCGAAATGCTTGCAACGGTTCCTGTTTCTGTTCACTGCTGGCAGGGCGATGACGTTACGGGCTTTGACTCAAAGCAAGCACTCTCCGGCGGAATTCAGACAACGGGAAACTATCCGGGAAAGGCAACAACTCCGGAAGAGCTCATGGCTGACCTCGATAAGGCTTTTTCACTTGTTCCGGGCAAGAAAAAGCTCAATCTTCATGCGAGCTATGCTATATTTGAGGACGGCGAATTTGCCGACAGAGATAAGATTGAGCCGAAGCACTTCGCGAAATGGGTGAAGTTCGCAAAGGACAGGGGAATGGGCATTGATTTTAACCCGACCTTTTTTTCTCATCCGATGGTTAAGGATAATCTTACACTTTCTTCACCCGATGAAAAGGTTCGTACATTTTGGGTAAATCACGGTAAGGCTTGCCTTAGGATTGCCGAGTATTTTGCAAACGAAACGGGTGTTCCTTGCGTAATGAACATATGGATTCCGGACGGATACAAGGATATTCCTGCCGACAGACTTGCTCCGAGAGCGAGATTCAAAAAATCACTTGACGAAATTCTTTCAATACCATATGACAAGAGCAAGGTTTATATCACGCTTGAATCCAAGGTGTTCGGTATCGGTCTTGAATCCTACACAGTCGGTTCTGCTGAGTTTGCACTCTCATATGTAAACTACAAGGGTATCACTCCGCTCATGGACAACGGCCATTATCACCCGACAGAGGTCGTTTCCGATAAGATTTCCTCGTTGCTTCTTTTCAATGAGAAGATCGCACTCCATATCACACGCCCTGTTCGCTGGGACAGCGACCATGTTGTTCTTTTTGACGACGAGACAAAGGAAATCGCAAAGGAAATCGTCGCGCATGATGCGCTTGACCGTGTATTCATTGCAACGGACTATTTTGACGCTTCGATCAACCGTATTGCAGCATGGACAATCGGTCTGAGAAATGTTCAGAAGGCACTTCTCAATGCGCTTCTCACTCCGCATAAGGAGCTTGCAAAGCTTCAGGACGAGAGTAAATTCACAAAGCTGCTCGCAACTCAGGAGGAGCTGAAGTTCTTCCCGTCCGGCGATGTTTGGGCGGAATACTGTGCACGTCAGGGCATTATCGCCGACGGTGCATGGCTAAACGAAGTCGAAAAATATGAAAGTGAAGTCCTTTCAAAGAGATAAATATTACCAATTTGTTAATTCTTTTATTTACCCCTTGCAAAATAGCATAAATAGGACTATACTAAATTAGCACTCAGTAATAAAGAGTGCTAATTTTCTTATTACATTACAGACAGGTGATATATATGCGTACAAAACAGTTCAAGGCAGAGTCAAAAAAGCTGCTTGACATGATGATCAACTCAATCTATACTCACAAGGAAATTTTTCTTCGTGAGCTTATATCAAATGCGAGCGACGCAATGGACAAGCTCTATTATCATTCATTGCAGAATAACCTCGCTCTCAACAGAAGTGACCTCACAATCAAAATTCAGCCCGATAAGGAGGCAAGAACCCTCACGATTTCCGATAACGGTATCGGCATGAACGGCGAGGAGCTCGAGCAGAACCTCGGCACTATCGCAAAGAGCGGTTCGTTCGATTTTAAAAATGATAACGAGAAGAAAGAGGACGTTGACATCATCGGTCAGTTCGGCGTTGGCTTCTATTCCGCATTCATGGTCAGCGACAAGATTGAGGTAGTCAGCAAAGCTTTCGGCGACAGCGAGGCTCATAAATGGACCTCAAAGGGTGCAGACGGCTACACGGTTGAGCCGTGCGAGGTAGACTTTGACCACGGCACCGTAATCACCCTTTATCTCAAAGAGAATACAGAGGACGATGATTATGAGCAGTACCTTGAAGAATACAAAATCAAGGAAATCGTGAAGAAATATTCAGATTATATAAGATATCCGATTACAATGGACTGCACCCACAGCCATCTCAAAGAGGGCACGGAGGACGAGTATGAGCAGGTAACGGAGACCGAAACGTTAAATTCCATGGTTCCGATCTGGAAAAAGAATAAAAACGAGGTCACGGCTGACGAATACAGCAGCTTCTACAAGAATAAGTTCTATGACTATGAGGAGCCGGCAAAGGTTATCCACGCTAAGATGGAAGGTCAGGTAATGTACAATACACTGCTTTATATTCCGCGCCATGCTCCGTTTGATTATTACACAAAGAACTACGAAAAGGGCTTGCAGCTCTATTCAAACGGTGTTCTCATCATGGATAAGTGTGCCGATCTGCTTCCCGATTATTTCAGTTTTGTAAAGGGTCTTGTTGACAGTGAGGATCTGTCGCTCAACATCTCCCGTGAAATGCTCCAGCATGATGCACAGCTTAAACTCATCGCAAAGAGCCTTGAAAAGAAGATTCATTCCGAGCTGATCAAGCTGATGAAGGATTCTCGTGATACCTACGAAATGGTTTATAATGCATTCGGCACTCAACTCAAATTCGGCATTTATAACGCCTTCGGCGCAAAGAACGATACGCTCAGTGATCTTTTGATGTTCCACTCATCGAACGATAAGAAGCTGACAACGCTCAAGGAATATGTCGGCAGAATGAAAGAGTCACAGGATACGATTTACTATGCATGCGGCGAATCCGTTGCAAAGATCGAGCTTCTTCCGCAGGTTGAGTCTGTCATTGACAAGGGCTATGAGGTTCTCTATTTCACCGAGAATGTCGATGAATTTGCAATTAAGATGCTCAACGAGTTTGAGGGAAAGAAGTTTGCAAACATCTGCACCGACAGCATTGAGCTTGACAGTGAAGAGGAGAAAGAGGAGCTTAAAAAGAAGAACGAGGAAGGCAAAGAGATGCTCGATTACCTTAAGGAGAGCATCGGCGACGGCGTTTCTTCCGTAAGATTTACAAATAAGCTCAAAAAACACCCCGTATGTCTTACAACTGAGGGCGAAATCTCACTCGAAATGGAGAAGGTTCTCAATTCAATGCCGACCAATGAGCAGAAGGTTAAGGCAAATATCGTTCTTGAAATCAATGAGAATCACCCGATTGCGCAGAAGCTTACCGAGCTTTATGAGAGCGATAAGGAGAAGGCAGGCAAGTATGCAAAAATTCTTTACGCTCAGGCACGCTTGATTGAGGGTCTTTCAGTCGATGACCCGACGGAGCTGAGCAACCTGGTATGCGATTTGATGGTATGATATAACAGCTTCAAGCACCGCTGATATTTCGGCGGTGCTTAATTTTTTATGCTTTACGGTTAGAATCATGAGGTTGTACTCCAATCATAGCTTGCGCAACTTGCACAAAAAAACAATACGTTTTTTGTGATATAGTTACTTTACTTTTCTTTGCAAAAAAAGTATAATATAGTAAACATTTATGATCTCGAAAGGGGCAGAATATCATGAGTAAGAAGAAGAAAGTCTCGGCAGATCCGAACGAGGAAGTTGTTGAGACCAAGAAGGCAAAAAAAGAAAAGAAAGCTAAAAAGGAAAAGACTCCAATGGATCTTGATTCCAAGAAAACGCTTGCAAAGAGCATTACAGCTCTCGTTTGCGTTATCGCTGTTTGCGTTACGGCTGTTGTAAACACCGGTAAGATTTGCGACGCTGCAAAGAAAGCGGCAGAGCAGAGAGGCAGCGCTTCAGCTACCGATACGGTGGGTGGTGACGTTGATAACAGCGGCGAGGTTCCGACAGACGCCACCGGCGAAGTTCCGACAGATGCTAACGGCGAGGTTCCGACAGACGCTAACGGCGCAGATGCAACAAATGCTGCCGGCGGTAACAGCAGCACAGGCGGAAGCACGGGTGGCTCGGCATCCAAAACAAACGCAGCTAATGCAGGTTCTTCAATCCCGACAGGCACAGCTCAGATCGTTAGCTATTACAACACGGCTACGGCAAAAGTTGCCTCCAAGAAGGCAGCTTTCAACAAGACAAGAACAACAACCGAGAAGTCATATGATGCCGGTATTGCTCTCAAGTCCATGAAGAGCATTGTTTATAAGTTCATGGGCGTAGGCGATTCCAACAAGTTTTCAAAGTCCGTTACTTCGGCAGACGCTGGAAGCTACCATAAGTATTTTAAGGCATCCAAGCTTACAACCTCAGACGTTACAAGCGCAACATGCGTAAAGAACGGCAATAACTACACAATCACGCTTCATATCAAGAACGGATCAAGCACCGTTAAGGGCGGCAAGGTTGTTTCTTCCAACAATGCTCCTCTTGACAGAAGCGGACTTGCATGCGGCGAGAAGGATAAGGATTATTGGGATCACAAGACAGCGGAGAACGTTATGTCTGCAATTTCCGAGGTTCCGGGATGCGGCGGCGCTAATATCTCAGAGAGCTACTCTAACGCTGTTATTACGGCTGTTGTAAATGCTTCAACAGGTAATCTCGTTTCTCTCAACGCCAAGTTCGATTTTAAGTTTGAGCTTTCAAGCATTATGAGCTCATCGGGAACGGCTGTTGCATCGTCTGTTGTTAACATGACAGGCTTCAAGATGTAATCTCGATAACAGAATACATAATTAAGGCATGGCATTTCGCCGTGCCTTTTTTATGCAGATTTCTGTTAAATAATTCAGATTCGATGATTTAACCGGTGTTACGGCAAAAGAGACAAGCAGAGAATGGAAAAGCGTATAAAATGGCGTGTAGGGGACTGTATATGCTTTTTATTTTGGTTTAGTTGACGGAATTATCACTTCAATTGCGACTTTTACGTTGTTGACAACGCTGAGCGGAAAAGAGGATATTAAAAAATAAATAAAAATATTATAAAATAATAATAAATAATATTTACAATTATGAATTATACTGTATAATAAATACATAATTATGTGAAAGAGATGATAAAATGAATAAACAGTTGATTCAGGTTATTTCTGTCATTCTTGTTATTCTTACGGTTCTTTCGGTACCGACGTTTGCCGGTTTTTCAGATTCAGGCATCAACGGTGTGATAACGGAGATAACCGAGCTTTTGACCGGTACAACAACCGGCGACGACGAAACAACGGGCAAAACCACAACGGAGCCCACGACGGATGAGCCGACTACGGAACCGACTACCGAACCGACTACAGAACCGACTACAGAACCGACTACCGAACCGACTACCGAGCCGGCTAAGACCTTTGACGACTACAAGGACAACGATAAGGTGGCCGTCATGTATATCTGCACTCAGCAAGTCGGACTTGGCCACGCATGAATTTATATTGAGAATACGGCAGAATGTGACCTCAAGGTCGGCTGCTATGATTTGAAGCCCGACTGCGGCGTTTCGATGGGAACGTTTTTGCTCAGCCGCTCTGACGGCGGCGGATTATATTATAATGTTGAGGCTTACTGTGCAAATAAGTGGGGACTTAAAAATAAGAGTTGGCTCAAAACCGAGCTTACAAAGAAGCAGCTTATTAAGGTGAGCGATAGAATAAAACAGTGGAATTATTGGGATCTTTATTTTAACTGCACTTTTTTTGCAGCCGAAATTTGGAATTGTGCTTCAAAGAAAAAGATAATTCCGCTTATATTTCCGTTCTTTATAAAGTGGCAGATTCTGGCGAAGGGCGGAAACAAAGATGTTGAAATGAAACCTGTCGAAAAAACAGATTGCTTCAAACAGCGTGGGTCCGGAAAGAATGCACACATCGTTCAGGTTAAGGAAGGCACACTTGATTCAAAATTGTTTTAATAATAATCGGAATCCGTCATATATGGGCGGATTCTTTTTTGTATTGAAAAAGAAAAAAATTATGGTATAATAAAAGAAAAGGAACTAATTTCTATGAAAGCATTATTATGCAAACTTCTTTCGGGTGTAATTACGCTGATTTCACTGATAGCCTTTGCAGTCAATCAGCCGACAATCCCAAATCCGACAAAAAAGGTTGATATGTCAAAATTTACGCTCACCTTTGAGGATGAATTTGAGAACGAGCTTGACCGCAGTGTTTGGTCGGGACACTATACCTATGTTGACAAATCATCAATTCGCAAAGGCTCATATTGGAACAATTATATGGCTTATACCGAGAACGGGAATCTCATTATTCCGCTTAGATATCTCCCTGACGGCATGGGCGGCACGGGTGCAGGCTGGTACACGGCAGGTCTCGATACCGATTCCGATGCGCCAAACGGCTTTTCGCAAAAATTTGGTTATTTTGAATGTCGCTGTATTCTTCCTAAAGGTGCCGATATCTGGAGCGCGTTCTGGATGATGAATGAAAATGTTTACACGGTTGACGGCTCGGGTCGTGACGGCACAGAGGTTGATATAATGGAAAGCTTTGGCTACGGAAAACGTATCTCAAATGTCATTCAGAGCAATCTTCATTGGGACGGCTATGACGAAGCTCATCAGACCGGCAAAGCGAAGAAGGCATATGTCATCGGTAACAATCCGTATGAGGAGTTCAATACATATGGCTTGGAATGGAACGAAAACGAGTATATTTTCTATGTCAACGGCAAGGAATACTGTCGCTCAAATGCCGGCGGGGTATGTCAAAATCCGCTCTATCTTATTCTTTCGGTTGAGATGTGGGGCGAGAACGCAGTTCCCTTGGACAGAGATGCCGACAGCGCTCCGGCGGATTATATTGTAGACTATGTAAGAGCTTATCAGTACAATGATTTGCTGAACAAATAAGCATTAAATATAAAAACAACCTCCTAAGGCGTAGTGAAACCTTGGGAGGTTGTTGATTCATTCTAAAAGACAAAATCGCTTTGCCAGATATCAACGTCAAAGTCTTGGAAAACATCCTTGAGACGCTTATGAATATCGTCCTTTGAAATTCCTTTTTTCAGTATTACTTGCAAGAATCCGCCGCCGCCTGCGCCGCATATCATCTTTGCATCGGTGAGGTCATCTACGGTCATGATTATTTGATCAATAAGAGTGTTAGTGCTGCCGCCGTCTATCATTTTGGACAGCCCCCAATGAGCATTTAAAAGGCTTGCAAATCCGTCTATATCGCCTCGCTCAAGCGCGAAACGCATGAGCGCCGCAACTTTTTGAATATTGCGGTGAGCTTCAAGACTTCTCGGCTCATTGCCAACGTAGCTGCCGACAACATCACGCAACAGATTTCTTGCCAAACGTCGCTGACCTGTATAAATCACAGCAAAGCGCTCGGAAAGCTCTTTTTTTGTGCTCTCGCTCAGAATTACATGATCAACGTTGATTTTTTGCTCGATCCCTGAATCGGAGGTTATGAATTTAATTCCCGGGGTTATGCCGCCGACCTGATCCTGCCAGCCGCCGCCAGTGGACATGATCTGCTCCATTGCGAGGACGGTTGAATAAAGCTTGTCGTCATCATATTCAATGTGCATGAACTCGAAAACTGCTTTGACCGCTGCAGCCGAAAGAATCGAGGACGTACCGAGTCCCGAGCCTTTGGGAACATTCGTAACTTCCGAGTGCATCTCAAATCCGCCGCCGAGACGGCTGAGAACATCGTCAAGACTGCCGCCCGATTTCGGAATTATTCCGCAGGCAAGCAGGCACGCCTTTTGAAGGGCAAACGGGTCAAACGGATCCCCCGTATTCTGTAAGGGCTCTATGTTGTCAAATTCGCCGTGAACGTCCATATCGCGGCTGTCAAATACAATTTTGTGTTCGGAAATCTTAACAAGTCTGACCTCAACAGGCAGTTCGCCGTTGAGCGAGATGGCGGCATTTAGAACTACGCCGCCGTGCTCAAGGCAATGCGGGCAGGTGTCTGTCCAGCCTCCGCCCCAATTGACACGAAGCGGAAGCTTGACTACCGTTTCGTTTTCTTCAATTTTACATTCTGAGTTAAAACGGAGCTCCTTCATTGTGCTGCTCAGAACTGTATCCGCAATCAGCTTAAAGCATTTGGCAATGTATTTTTCATCATTGAATACCGTTCCGAGGTAGTAGTAGAGCCTTATGGCATATGAAAAATCCGGAAGACTTGAGGTGTCGAGCTTGTTGAATTCCTTTTCAAGCCACTGAGACTGAATAGTGGTGAGTTTATCTGCTTTGAGAATTCCGAAGCACTTACTTGCAGGCTTGCCTTCAAGAATGTAGTTCTTGAATTCGTCCATTCTGACAAGCTCCTCCATACGCTTTGTCCAGTCTATCACGGCGTCAGGATCGGCATCGTTGAAGCCCGAGCAGAGAGATTTTTTTGTTGATTTCAGCCATGCTCCGATATTTTTTGACTCATTTACAATTATATCATAAAGGTTGAGTGCCGCATTAACAGCCTCATTAACAGTCTTGCATTCCGGATAAAGCTTTGCGTTCCAAAGGGTGTGCTCGTCGCCGTCATCCCACAAATCGCTTGTGTGCAGAGAAAGTCTATCGGCAATTTCCTCAAGATCTCGACCGAAAATCATGCCTTTTTTCGGATTGTCATGTATATCCATTATTCGGCAGACAAAACAACCGTCAGTCTGCTTCAAGCCATGGATAAGCACATTATCCGGAATAATCTCGTCGTGAAGGTCGATAAAGCTGATATAGCAGTTCTTTCCTACAACGGCTTTGGAATGAATATATGAAACTTCAAGATAAGAACCGTCGCCGATAACGGCACCCTCTGAGCGAACGGAATTATATGCTGCAATGTCAGGGTCGGAAATGCTGCTGTTGATTTGTTTTTTCCAGCCGAGAGAGCTGTATTCCTCAACGCCCTTATTCATCAGCTTCATAATTTCCGGGATTGAGCCGAAATGAATGAAACGTGCAGGGGAGAGGTTGAGCAGCTTCATATTATATTGACCGATTGCCGACCAAAGTGCTGTCCTTGCCGCTGTCAGCTCATCGCAGAAGCTACCCTCGGGACTCTGAGTTAAAAAGTTTTCAAGGTCGGATTCTTCAGCAAGGCAGTAGGCTATATCGCCGTAAAGGGAAAGCCTTGCTCTGTCATTAACCATGATATCGTATTTCTCGTCGGTATCAACCGTCCCGTAAAGCTTTTCAAGAATATTCGGGCTGAGCCACAACGCTCCCGTGTCGATGCTGCACTTGTTTCTCTCGTCAACCGCACCCTCTGCTTTGAGAATTTCAAGGGTCTGTTTATGAAGAAATTTTTTGACATTGCCACGTTCGCTTTTGAGGTATACCCCGTGATTTGTTGCAACTTCCGAGTCCTCTTTAAAGCTGATAACAGCGGCATTCGAGGATCCGAAATCGCACATAAGCGGATTGAAAAGCAGAGTAACATCCCCGGAAAGAAGAAGCATACCGTTTTTCAGGCGTCCGGGAATACTTGCCATGGAAACCATGAACATATCAAAAAGCGTTGCCGGTAAACCGCCGAACGAGGTCGGAATTGGGCTGAAAAGCTTACCGAGAGCGCTGTATTGCGGAGTTCTCGAGCTGTTGCCGCCTGCATGGATAACCATAATTCTTTTGCTCGACAAATTGCCGTACAGTCTCTTTAATTCACGAATAACGGAGAGCGTGGAGCCTGCCGAGCCGACACGCTTATTTTCCCTGTCCGAAACAACAAGAAAATCGGTATAAGGCGAAACTCTGCCGACGGAGCGTCTGTATTCTATTTGCTTGCGGTATCCGTCGGCTTGTGCGGTGTTGCTTGCCGTTATTACAATGCAGTCCCAATGCGGAAAATTCGGATTGCTTACCGAGCGGTCAAAATCCGCCTGCGAATCCATGAGAGACTGCTGCAAAAACAGCGACACCATAGCCGTATTTGTCAGTTTATTTGAAAAAACGTTATCGGACATAGGTTACCTCCTACGGTTCTTTTACGTCTTGCTGATTCTTGATTTAAGCTTATGAATTCTGCCGAAGAATAGCTCTTTTTCGGCTTTGTTTGCGCCAAAGGTAAGCATACAAACGGCGAGAATCACGCAGAATGTAACTCCTCCGGCCAAAAGGGAAAGGAAGCTGTTATGAATGAAATAAGAAACGGCTGCGCTTCCGAGACAGGAAATGATCATGCTTGGCAGAATTCCTTTAAATGATTGACCGAAAAGAAACATTACGTCAATGTGAATGGCTTTTTTATAGTAAATGTTCATCAGTATGATTTGACCGATGATTGTGAAAACCGCCGTTGCCGCCGCCGCACCGAACATGCCCCAGTATTTTATCCACCAAATTGTCAGAAGAATATTGCCGACAGCCGTTACGCCGAGACATAATGAGCGGACATGCCTTTTACGCAGGACGTCGAGAATGTTAACGATAATTCCGTTTGACATATTTATAAACATCGGAACCATTATCATAATGGCTATAATCCATGCGTCGAGATAATCCGTGCCGTAAACTATCGAAATAAACGGACGGCCGACTGCAATAAAACCGAAAAGAACCAATCCTCCGACGATTACAACAAGCCTGCAGGGCTGAACAAGGGTTTTTGTGAGTTCTGAACCCTCCTTGCCGTTTCGCATGTCCTTGGCAACCTGCGGCATATACATTGAAATAGGCATGGTTGTCAATGCGGAAAACGTTGAAAAAATATACATCGCAACGGAGTAAACCGATACCGCTTCGGGCGACATTGCAATACCGATTACGAATTTATCAACGTTGTTATTAGCCATGTTGACAATTGTTTGCAGGAACATGGCGAGAGCCAGCGGAAGAATCTGGCGGAAAATACCCTTATTAAAGTATTTGAAGGTAAATTTAACCTTTAGTTTTATTATACAGTAGAAAATTGTGAAAATGAAGCTGCAAATTGTGAGTACGGTGTCAATGGTAACAAGAACTATGGCACTGTGACTCACAAGCAGCAGAGCAACAACAATAATCGAACGTGCGATTAGATAGGCAAGGGAAACAAAAGAGCCAAGGCTGTATCTTTCAAAACCGAGAACAACCCCGTTAAGGGTCTGCACAAGGAAATTGAAAACGAGCTTCACGGCAGATATGAGAAAAATAATTTTTCCTGTTTCTATTTGCTCGGGAGTAAGAGACTTATGATATATTGTGCCGATCAAAAAATAGAATATGAATACACCGATACATATGAACGACGAAAGAATACATGTTGTTGTCCAAACGGTGGAGATGTTTTTCTTTAGCTCATCGCTGTCAGAATCATCTTTTTTACACAGAGAAATGTTTCTTGTCATTATCGTACCTGTACCGAATTCAAACAGGGTCAGATATGTAAGAAAAGATGTCATGGTCTGATAAACGCCGTAATCGGTTTTGCCGAGCATTCTCAGGACAAATGCAGACATAAAAAAGCCGATGACGGTGTTAAGAATTGTGTAGATATATGATATTGCTATTCCTTTGCCTCTGCGATTCATTTTGAGTCTCCGATCTTTTGCTTAATTCGACGATATTTGCCGACCGCTCTTGTCAGCAATGTTTGACGGTTTGCCGCAGTCATTAAAAGCTCCGTTGCCGACGAATCGTCAAAATTATCAAAGAAAAAATTTCTGTTGAAATTGTAATCAGTTTGAATATACATTGAACGGTTTTCACGAAGCGCATTATTTTCACTAACCTGAGAAAACTCAATATCCGAAAGTGTGCCGAAAAGCTTTTCGCCCTTCTCGCTGTTGACAAAGGCAAGCGTTATTCCTGTGTTATCATTCATTTGAGGTGTTACTTTTTCACAGCCCCAAAAATCAGCCATGGTGAAATCCGAGACACGTTCAAGCCTGCGAAACGGGCAGCTATAGCAGCTTTTACGAATCGTAACATTTCGCACAAACGACCTCATGTATGGGTTCTCGGTTACAAATTGAGTAAAGTGCTTACCGTTTATAAAATCAACAGAAAAAGAAAACTTTTTCCAGCCCGATACTTTATCACGGAAGTTGACGCTTTGAACCGCCGAATCATTCTCTTTCTCAAGCTCCGAGATATAAGCTCTCCAGACCGAAGGGGAGGGCACACCATGGCAAACCATATCAACGGTTATCAGATTATTATAGTCCTTTTTTAAATAACTCTTAATTCCCTCAACCTGACACGAAGTTCCCGAAAATAAAACGGTACGGTTTGAAAGAAGCTCCTTCTTTATCTCCGGGAATAACTCTTTGCCGTTTTCACACTGAACGTATTTCGAGCCACGCAGCTTGCAAATATCCTTCGGATTTTCAATCCCGATGTGTTTCACGGATTTATAATCCGGTGAAAATGCCGCACCGTAAACAATTCCTCCGTCGGCAATGATTTTTGAAGCGAGAACCGAGAAAAATCCGCCCGAGGAGCTGTTCATGCGAACCGAGTTGTCGGTTGTTCTTACTGCGTATATTTTTGAAGCCTTTGAACGGCTGCTTTCATTTAAAACCGGACATACCGAAGCGCACGCTCCGCACTTGGTGCAAAGCGAGAAATCAACCTGTGGGTAACGAAAGCCCTCTTTATCCGTGCAAAGAGAGATTGCATTATGAGCGCATACGGCTGAGCAAGCAGCGCAGCCCGTGCAGTTTTTCGGTGTTTTAATCGGTTTCATATTTTATCCTTTGCTGCATGAAATGAGATCATCGGCGGCACTTTCCGCCTTCTTTTTATATTCGGGGATAACCGTTTCCAGTCTTGCTCGAATAGTGTCTCTGTTTTGCTGAATCCACTTGAATTCGTTAAATATTTCGTCGGGGGACTTCAGCTCCTGAACAGGAAGAACATAGTGCTTGTAATCACCGAAAAGATCGGTTGCAATTCCTTTTGCCTTGACCGAATATCCGAGAACAAGCGTTGGCACAAGGCTCGAATAAGCTGCAATTGAGGCATGGGTCCTTGCGGCAACAAACAGTGAGCATTTTGAAATAATATATTTAAGCTGACTGCTGCTGTAGTCGGCTTTCAAAATTCTTACGCGGTCATTGTCGGCATACCTGTCCTTTATCATGTTGAGCGGCTCGTAGTCACGCTCCTTGAAGTCATTCATATAAACATGCGGAACGAGCATAATGTTCATTCGTGTGGTTGAAAGAACATCTTCAATAATTTTTATGCATCCGTCTACCGCAAGCATGTGGTTCGGATTCTCCACCATGGCAATCGGGCTGATATTGATTCCCACGGCTCCGTTTTGCCACCATTCTTCATCTGTTTCGGCAAATTCCGGCTCAAGAGTAAATGCCGGATCGGCAGTCAAAAAAAGCTTGTCCTTGTCAAAGCCCGAATTCAAAAGTATGTCATATGTCAGTTTTTCCCTGATATAAAGCTTATCATATTTTTTGAGAGTGTTCATAATTCTCTCATTGGTTACGGAGCATTCTTCAATTGATGCCGCCCACAAAACAACCAGGATATTCAACTTTTTGCACCAATGAATCAGCGATTCGTTTTCAAGAGAAACACCGTAGCAATATGTATCTCCGCCGATATGGACCATTGTGTTGCCGACCGCGGAATTCAAAAGCTCACCCTGTTTAATCTTTTCATATGGGAAAGTGTTGTGAAAAAGCTTGTTCCACCCGGCTTTAAAATATAATTCCGGCTTGCTGTCGCATTTGCGGTACATTAGAAGCTCGTCAAAATATTTATGTGAGGAATTCTCCTTGAACTCGTACTCGGTTCTGAACGCAAGAGCGGTTTTTACGTCCTTTTTTCTGAACATAGCGGAGGTGGATTTTGCAATTGCTTCACATCCTCTGTTTTCGCGACCCGTATAGCCGCCCATGGTGACTTTTTTCATATTCAAAAAGCTCCTTTAATTTGCTTGTATTGTTTTGATTGGGCAATCGGAACAGCGACGCTGCATGGACCGTCGCTGTAAAGCGCTTTTGGATCCTTGCCGTTCAGCAGGGCTTCGGACAGACTGACCAAGCGCTTTGCCGCCTCCTGCGGCGTCCAGCCTTCGCAAACGGTTTTATATGCTTCTTTACCGTATTTTTTGCAAAGCTCGGGATCGTCTGTCATTGAGCGAAGCAGAGAATACATCTCATCAAGCCTGCCGTTCTGATATACTCTGCCGTTTAAGCCGTCCTTCATCATAAACGGAACCGCACCAATGGCATGATTCGCAAGCACGGCACAGCCGCTGTTCATTGCCTCATTGAGAACTGCGCCCCAGCCCTCGTTATAGTCGCTTGTGAACAGATAAATTGATGATTTTTCCATCAGTCTGCGAACCTCAACGGGGGAGAGCGCACCTGTAAATTCTACGCAATCATCAAGTCCGCTTTTGCAGACTTCCTCTTTCATTTGTGAAAGAAGCGGACCTGTTCCGACCATCGTGAGCTTGAACTTAATTCCGTCTTTTTTCAGCCTTTTTGCCATTTCAATTGCGTGTTCACTGTGCTTCCAGTCGATGAAGCGTCCTGCCCACATGAGGCTGTTCGTTTCTTTTTCGGAAAGCAGAGTGTCAATGCTTTCATATTTGATTATTTCGGGAAAATATCCCCATTTGAACATTTTATCGGGATATGCGTGTATTATCCGACAGTCTCCGGCGACATAAGCACCGGCACAAAGCAGATAAAAGTTTTTATTTGCATATTTTGTATGATAATTATAAGAATTTCTGAGAACTCTCGGGTCAAGAAGCCTAATGTATCCAAGCTTAAAAAGCCGTTCGGAATAGCGGAATGTTATTTTATCGGTGTTTTCAAGCCGATTTTTTATCCACTCGGTTGATGAGCCGCCTTGTATCACGATATCGGCGTCGTCAATGAGCTTTTTTGCAAGCTCCTTTTGCTCCTCCCCGTCATAGGTGCAGACAACAAAACTGTATTTACGGTTCATATCCTCATAGCCGAGATCAAGACGTTCCTGTGCTATCGGCTCGGTTGCTATAAAGCGGTAACCGTCACCGATCAGCTTTATCATTTCCTTTGAAAACGGAAGCTGATGATGATTTATAAAATTTGATATAAATACAACCTTCATTAAATCCACCTCATAATAATTCCGAAGTTAAACACTCGGTTTGGTGATTTTGAATACTCTTTTTATTATACTTTTCAGCTTTAATTTTTCGACAAGGCTCCATAAACAAACCTTGATAAAATATCCTTTTTCGGCAACGAAGCTTTTGGCTTTTGAACGCACCTTTGTCGGGTCGCCAGTGTAATATTTATACATAAACCATTTGGCTTTGCCCTGAAAATGAAGTCCGTAAAATGTTATAAGCTCGCTTTGTCCCTTCTTTGTGCCATAGGCCTTGCCGTCTTTAATTATGATTTTCTTAATTTTGTTTTTTAGTTCAAAGCTCTCGGATCTGTTAACGGAATTATCAAACAGTCCGTTATCAACAATTTGATTGGTGTCAAAATAGTTTTTTGATTTTGCAAACCATTCAAAAAGCGTCATATCGCATATTCCGCCGTACCGATTGCCTTTTATGAAATAGTCGTTATAGTAATTTTTGATTTTTTCAAGTTTGTCCGAATCGGCGTAACTCTCAAGCATATAATCGGCAAGCTCGCCGATACTTTTTCTTGTTAAAAATGTGTATTGCGGACCCTGATCCTTACAAACGGTTATGTCGATTCCGTCAAGATATTTTTCGCAGTAATCCGTGACGTTGCTGTAAAGAAGCACGTCGGTATCAAGGTAAATAAACCTGTCAATTTCCTCGCAGGAATCAAGAAACTCCTTTATGACCATCCAGCGCTGAAAGCAGAAGCGCTCATAGCCGACCGGATTCGGGCTCATGTGAACATAAACATCGTTAAATTTTTCCGCCATTCCGTAGTAATCCGAGACGTTAAAATGTCTGAATCCATGCTTTTGAACCCAACTGTTGCTCTCATCTCCGAGTAAGATAATCTCAGAATCGGGATTGAATTTTCTCGCCTGATTGAGAGCATAGGAAATAATGTTGCTGTTGCCCGTATGGACAAAGATTATCGGCAACGGTTTCATAATTTAACGGCCTCCCGCAATTTCTTTGTATATTTCAACAAGCTGTTCGGTCGATTTGTTTATATCAAGATACGGTCTGATATAATTCTTTCCGTTTTGACTGAAAAGCTTTGCTTTTTCATCGTCATTGAAAAGCCTGAGAATAAAATCGGCAAGCTGAATATATTCCTCGTGGCGGAAAAGAAATCCGTTCTTACCGTGCTCAATTGTTTCGGGAATTCCGCCGACATAGCTTGCTATGCTCGGAACACCGACTGCCATAGCCTCTCTGAGTGTAGAGCTGTGATTTTCAATTGCCGAAGGAACGACCATAACGTGCGATTGCTCCATTCTTTCTGCCATTTGCTGTTGAGTCAGTCTGCCCGTGAAAACAACGTTGTCTCTGATGCCGAGCTTGGTGATAAGATACATAAGATATTTTTCATATCCCTGCTGTCTGAATTTGGACTTGAAATCGGTTTTTGAGAAGGGATCCTGAAATCCCGGTGCATAAAGCTTAACATCAGGCACGCTTCTTTTTACGATTGCGAGAGCCTCAAGAAGGACGTGCAGACCTTTAAGAGGATAAGCGGAAGCACACGTGAAAATCGAATGCTTTTCGCAAGTTTCAAGCGACCAATTCTTTTTAAAAAATATTTCATCAATGTTAAGATGATGAACAAAAAGCTTGGCATTGGGATTGATATATCTGCAATGAGCTGTTGCCCAGTCATTTTCAATAATAATATTTTCCGAATAATTAAGCATCAGCTTTTCTATTTCTGCTTTTTTGCCGAAAAACTTTTGCTCGTCATAAAGTCCGTCATGCTTAATAAAATTTCTCAGTGAATAGGCTTTTTTAATTTGAGATCTCGTCATGTTGCTCAGGTAATAGTATTCAATGGATTCCATTACACCTTGCATTTCGGTAACAGAGGGGATACCTTTTTCTTTTGCAATTTTGAGTGCGCACAGTCCGTGAGCATATTCGGTGCCCCACTGCATGATTATATCCGGCTTAGCTTCGTCAATTACCTGTTCCCACTGCCTGATATGTGTAGGATCATTATATTCATATATTTTTTTGTTATCTTGAGGGACAAGGTAATATGTAATATTGTCTTCTTCAAAATGTTCAACTGCATTGACAGGGGCAACGGTTGCAACGGAAATCTCTATACCGTCGGTTTTTTCGAGGCCGAGCAATGTCGGCTCCATCCATGTTCCGCTGATGGCTTTAACATTGAATTTGCGCTCTGCGGCTGCGATAGGTCTGTTTGTTATCCATAAAACTTTCATTTTATAAGCGGCCTCCTTTTTATAATAAAGTTGTTGTCAATCAGTAATTCATAAAAATACGGGACAATTATAAATATATGCGTAGTGAAAAGGACAATCTGGAAGGAATTGAGCAGTCCTGAAATCAGGTAAAAAATGCTGACGGCAATCAAGACCTTTTTACCTTCATAATCATTTTTCTTGAATTGATTAGCTGAATGAATAATAAGAGAATAGTAGTATACAAATATTGTAAAGCCGAACTTCGCAATATAATCGATCCATGTTGAGTGGCCGCCGTTTTTAAACTTATTCGGCGTCAGCTCTCCAAGGAAGAAATTGTGTCCCATTGCACGAATGCTTTGAATATAGTAAACGAGTCTGCCCTGTGTGCTTGTATAGTTTTTTCCGACGCCTCCACTTCCGTATTCATTAATTATATCGGTAAAGGAGGAGTCTTTAAAGAAAATATCATAGACATCCTGCAAGCGTTTTGTAACCTCTATGGGAAAAAAGCTGTTTTTTACTATCCAATTTAATCCGGTAGGTAAAAATACCATGAAGAACAAGAAAAAGATGATAAAGAAAAGAACAATCTTTTTTATTTCAATTGTTTTCACAGTTAATATATAAATAGTTATTATTATTGTAAGAAGCAGTGGCAGCGACATCTGCGCCAAATAGAGAACATAAAGAGTCAATGCCATATATGCTATTGAAAGAACCTTATGCTTTGAACGTTTAAAATTGCAAAGAACAATAAAATAAATAACTGCAAAGGTGTATATCGACGGGATATTTACCAGCTTTTCGATTCCCGTACCGTTTACGCTGAGCACGTCAAAACCGGAATCTCTGATAATCAGCGGATTTCTTAAAAGCTCATAAATATCTACAAATTCTTTAAGAATTACCTCCGCAAGGATATAGAGCAGGATGATTTTCCGTTCCTTTTCTTTGTCATGCATATATGCGCCGATACACATCATCACGAAACAGTAAAAAGAAATGAGAAAGCCCGATTTTGTGAATGACTCATGCGAAAAAAACATATACGCCAGCGAAAGCAGCATGAACGATGCAATGCCGTAAACCTTCATGTCATAGCATAGAAAATTTCTGCTTTTTTGCGAGGTTAGAATAAAGAAAACAAGAAGGAGACTGATTCCGAAAGCTATTGTTCCGTTAAGAGGAGGAATAAGCAGCCAAATTCCGCCCTGATAGAAGCTGATAAATGCACAGGATAAAAGCACAATAAGCATGTGTGTTATTTTCTGACCCGCAGATACATTTATTTCTGGCATGGGCTGTCCCTCCTTTCAATAGTTTATCTTTTAATAATTGATTTAAAAATGTCTCTCTTTTTGTAAACGCGTTTAATCTGATTGGCAACTGTTTTTGGGATGATCTTTGCCGGAGTAGAGAGAAAAATCATGCTGAATTTATAAAAAGGATTGCTCATTGAGCGTTTGCTGAACAATTTTTTCCTCGTCATTTTGTCGTAAAAATTATCGCCGGTTGTTTCTTCGTCAACAAGATATCTGAGGCTTTCGTCGCAGTAAATCGTATAGCCGTATTTTCTCCAAGCGCGGATCGTCCATTCGTAGTCGGAGCCGTAGTGGGGGAGGAGGAGGGGATGAAAACCGCCGATTGTTATAAAATCGCTTATTCTGAAGAACAGACTTCTTGTCGAGGCACAGTTGCCTTCTCCGGCACCGCCGCGCTTAACTGTCGTTGTTGCAAAATCGTAATCAACCGCACCGTCAAAGACCTTGCCTGTCTGACGGCTGACTCCGTAGCCCGTGAGAAGAGTATGCTCTCGGGTATCAAGAATTTTAATCGCTTTTTCGATATAGTCATCCTCAAATTCGGAATCGTCATTTGCAAACATGGCAAAGGCAGATCTGTCGGCGTTTTTGACAGTCCACTTATAAGCCTCATGCAAAGCGCCTCCCCACCAAAGGTTGCCGTCACCTTGAATGATAACGGCTTCGGGGATTTTTGAACGCACCATATCAGCCGTACCGTCCGTACAGCCGTCGTCAACGAGCACCAGCTTTATATCCTTATAGGTCTGTCTTAAAAGCTGATCCACAAATTTTTCCGTTATTTTATATCTGTCATGTACTGCCGTGAATACATAGATCATAGTTATTCCTCTTAAAGTCTCCAGTATTTCATTCCTGAGTTTTCAAGCTCCTCGACGGTGTATAAGCCTTTAACGTCAAGGAAAACTCTGCTTTCTGCGGCGAGCTTGTCGTTGAACAGCTTTGATGCTCCGTCCAATCCAAGACCTTTGAATTCTTTATGAGCGACTGCCATAATAACGCAGTCTGCGTCATGGACATCGTTCATATCCGTAAGTTCGATGCCGTATTCGGCAAGTGCCTCCGCCTTGTTTGCCCACGGGTCAACAACAAGCGGCTTGATCTCATACTCATGGAGTCTTTTTATGATATCCTCAACCTTTGAGTTTCTGATATCGGGGCAGTTTTCTTTAAAAGTGAGACCCATAATGACGACCTTACTGTTCTTGGGAGCCTGTCCTGCTTCAACCATTTTTTTGATAGCGGCATCGGCGACGTATTTGCCCATATTGTCGTTTACAATACGTCCGCTGAGAATGATTTGACTGTGATAGCCGAGCTTTTCCGCTTCATAGGTGAAATAATAGGGGTCAACGCCGATGCAATGTCCGCCGACAAGACCCGGTCTGAAGCCGAGAGCATTCCATTTTGTATTCATTCCGTCAATGACCTCGTTTGTGTCGATGTTCATGCGGTCAAATACCATTGCAAGCTCATTCATAAAGGCAATGTTGATATCACGCTGGCTGTTTTCGACGACCTTTACCGCCTCAGCGGTCTTTATGTTTGATACGGGATGAGTTCCGACCTCAATAACGATATCGTAAATATTTTTGATTTCGTCAAGTGACTCTTTATCCATTCCAGAAACTATCTTATGTATATTTTCAAGGCGGTGAACCTTGTCGCCCGGGTTGATTCTCTCGGGTGAGTAGCCGATTTTAAAATCTACGCCGCATTTGAGTCCCGATTCCTTTTCAAGTACGGGGATACATACGTCCTCGGTACAGCCCGGGTAAACGGTTGACTCGAAAACAACGATTGAACCCTTGGTAAGGTTGCGTCCGACAATTTCCGAAGCTCCGATAACGGGAGTAAGGTCGGGAGTATGGTCTGTATTTACAGGTGTCGGAACGGCAACAATATGAAATTTCGCCTTTCTCAAATCCTTTTCATCGGGTGTGAAATATATTGTTGTTGAGCGTATAGCCTCGTTACCGACCTCCTTTGTCGGGTCGATGCCTGATTTGTAAAGATTTATCTTCTTTTCATTGAGGTCAAAACCTATAACGTTCAAGCCTTTTGCGGCGAAAGCAACAGCCAGCGGCATGCCGACATAGCCGAGGCCGACAACGGACAATGATTCTTCTTTACTGATAAGTTTTTCGTACAAAGACATTACCGATCACCAATTCCTTTTTTGTTTTATTCTGCTTCAACAGATCTTTTGGCTATATTGTTGTAGGAAAATTTTTCCTTGCCGTGAGTTTCAGCGGCATATTTTATTTCATCAAGCTTTTCTATAGAAAGCTTGATTTTTTTTATGTATTCGTCCTCGCTGTCGTTTTCAAAGAAAAGACAGTTGCCTCCTATATCAATATGAGTGAAACCGCTGATTCTTTTAAATATACACGGCTTGCCCATAGCGACAGCCTGCTCCCAAAGAACCGAATGAAGTCCCGGAAAAACAACTATATCCGCAGCGGCAAATTCATCGTAAATATCATCGGATTTCTTCCAACCCGAATATATTACGTTGTCGCTTAAAAGGGAGTTGAATTTTTCTTTCAGCTCCGGAACAACGCTTCCAAACACGGTGAGCTTGATTTTAGGATTATCCAGCTTGTTTATTGCATCCATCAGCGTTAAGGTCTGCTTCTTATTGTGGTCGATTTTACCGCCCGTTACAAGCAATATTTCGTCGTCATTGATTTTATAACGCTCCCTGACAGCTTCCCTGACCGCCGGATCTGAGGCCTGTGAAACCCTGTCGTCATCGGCGCCCATAACGAGCAGCTCGCATTTTCCCTTCGGGAGACCATATACTTCCTTGAGAAAGTCAACTCTTGCGGGAAGAACGCCGTAAAACTTTGTTGTGTAAGGCTCAATACTTTTGGCACAGTGCTTCCAGATGATTCCGTGAAGAATTCTTCGTGAAACAAATCCCTTTGCACTGTTAGTGAAATCGGCATGATTATCACAAAAGACCTTAACCTTTTTGTTCCTTTTAAGATATGAAACGACCTTGTCCATGTCAAGGAACTGAACATTATGAATAAACAAAATATCGGGCTTTGCCATTTCAAGAGCCTGACTCAATTCTGAAAACCTTTTAAGCTTTTTATAAAATTTATCCGGAGATTTGTAGTTGAGCCTTGTAACCAATACATCATTTTCGTTTGTGTAGCGCTTTGCCTCGCTGTAATAACACGTTTTTCCGTCATTATCAAATGTTTCAAGGGAAGCAATCACTTCAACATCGTAACCCTGTTTTTTATGGAATTTCGGCAGCATATTTTCTTGATATGAATAGTTATCCGGGAAAAATGCGCCAAGACAAAGATGAACTATTTTCATCTCAGACTTCCTCTCGTAAAAAATCTTTCGGTTCACCGACATATTCAGCTCTTGCGGCAATTTCTTTGTCGGATAATTTCCACCATCCGCTTTTCAGAAGCTTCTCAATTGTTTCTTCGGGAAAACGGTATCTGATAATTTTAGCAGGAACTCCGCCGACTATGGCATATGGAGGTACGTCCTTTGTCACAACTGCACCTGCGGCAACAATAGATCCTGTTCCTATCGTTATTCCGCTTTTTATCTGGGCGTGAGCACCAATCCAAACGTCGTTGCCTATTGTTGTAAGGGGACAATCTTCATAAGCGACGGAAGAAAAGTTTTTTTTGAGATAATTTCTTCCGGAGAGGAAAACAGGCGAGGTAGAAACAAGATTTGTTGGGTGTGACGGCATGCCTATGTTGCACCCCTCTGAGATTGAGCAAAATGCACCTATTGATGCGTTTTGAATCAGCGAATTTCTTGCAACGTAGGAGTATTTTTCCATTGTAACTCCGTAAAGCCGTGATCCTTGACGTACAGCAGAAGTCTTATCAATTTTACTGTTATATAAAATTGCCGAAAAGGCTATGCGGGAATTAAAAATACTTTTAATTTTTGAAAGTGCTACATTTATCAATGCACTCATGTTACTTCACAACCTTTTCAAGCGTTTCAACATATTTCTTTACGCAGGTGTCTCTGTCATACTCGGACATAAGAAAAGTTTTTCCGTTTTTGCCCTGCAAAAATGCTTTTTCACGGTCGTTATACATTTTTTTGACCGCCTCAATAAATCCGTCAAGGTCGCCTGCGTCGGCAACAAGACCGCAATCGTTTTCTTCAATGATTTTGCAAAGCTCACTTTCTTTATCAAAGGAGGCGAGAAGCGGCTTTTCCGCCGCCATAATGCTCCATGTTTTGCTCGGCACGGAATTACTTCCGACATTCGGCTTGCTGATTATAAGTCCGACATCGCCGAGGCTGAAAACATGTGCAATATCGTCGTACGGCTGGAACGGAATATGAATAACGTTCTCAATATGCTCGTCGGCTATTCTTTTACCTATCTCGTCCATTGCCGCACCGTCGCCGATGAGAGCAAAACGAAGCTGCGGAATTTCGTCCTTCAAAATCTTTGCGGCTTCAAGCAGAAGCTCCATGTTTTGCGTATATCCGATATTGCCGCAATAGGTTATATAAAATAGGCTCGGGTCAAGTCCGTACTTTTTGATAAGCTTATTGTCCTTTCTTCCGATCGGGTGAACGCCTTGAGTATCCGCCCAGTTCGGAACGACCGTAATCTTATTTTCGGGAACGCCCTTTGCCATTATATTCTTTTTAAAATCCTCTGAAATAACTATGATATTATCGGCATGGCGGTATGTATAATTCTCGACCGCACGTCCTATTTTCCAAATGATGCTTCCTTCGGATGTCATACCTGTATTTACAAGGGAATCGGGGAAAATATCCTGGAGATTATATACAAACGGTATCTTTTTGCAGGCTTTCAGGAATCCTGACATCATTCCCTGAGTCGGAGGAGTGCTTTGGGTAAATATAACATCAGCTTTTTTGCTCAAGCCTTTTATTATAAAAATGAGATTCAAAAGGCCGTAACGGAAAGCACGCATGAGGGAATTCCTGCCCTCTTTATAAAGCGCAAATCTGTGAATCGTCAGCTTGCCGTCGTAAAGAATCTCAGTTTTCTTTTTTTTATATTCATTTCTAACTTCGTCGCTGACTCCTCGGCAGGGTACGGGCACATACATTTCAATGCTGTGACCCGCTTCAGCCATGCCTTTCAGCATATCCTCTGTCAGGTACATGCTTGCCGCAATTTCCGGGGTATAGTAACAGCTAAAGGTTAAAATTTTCATTATCCGACTAATCCTCTCAACGAATGGTAATCTTTATCTTATCCATGGCTTCCTCACATGTTTTAACGGCGGCATCGGCGTTGCTGCCCTGAGCGATTATAAAGCCCATGCGCGAGCCGCTGTCTGTAACGTCCGTAATCGTTTCGCCGACATCGTGAACAATGTTTATTGAAACGACTCCGTCAATTTTTCTTGCCTCTTCCAAGCCTTCAATGCTTTCAACCGTTCCTCTATGCTGGGGAAAGTAGCGTATTGCCGCTCCGCGGTCAATGATAACAGAGAGATCCGGCTTTTCACCCATGGCAATTTTGATGCAGCTTTCAACCATATTCATACCGGTTGAGAGCGGAACAAGGTGGGTCGTTATGCAGTCTCCGCCGAGTCTTGCACCGAGTTCGACAATCTTCGGGCCGTCCTTTGTTACAATGATTTCCGTATGTGACGGACCGTTGCTTATTCCGACGGCTCTGTTCGCTTCTCTTGCTATTCGGCTTATCTCGTCCGTTGTTTTTTTATCCAGTCTGCTGGGCTGAGTGTGACCCATTTCAACGAAATGAGGTGCGCCGGTTGTGATTTTATCCGTAATTTGAATGACATGACATTTTCCGTCAACGCTCAGAGTTTCTACGCTGACTTCGGGGCCTTCCATGAATTCCTCAACAACAACCTTGCCGTTCCTTGAGGATTCAAGGCTGTATTCATAGGCGCTGTCAACGGCGGCCTTATCGGATGAATCAGAGAGCCTGATCACCCCGCGGCTGCCTGAATTGTCGGCAGGCTTTACGATAAACGGTGTTGTGAACAGTGGAACGATCTCATCAAATTCCTGCTTGCTTGAAACAACATGGAACTTTGGAATGGGAACATTATGAGCGGCGAGAGCCTTACGCATCTCACCCTTGTCAGTCGCCTTGATTGCTGTTTCGTCGCTTATTCCGACTATCCCGAGCTCCTTGGCAACGGCGGCAACGCAGCGCATCGGCATATCGGATGCGAGAGTCATTACCCCGTCAACCCTGTGTCGCTTTGCGGCGTCAACTACGGCGGGAATGTCGATAGTGCTGATGACCTCCTTGAGGATATTACCCTCGGAGAAGCCGACGGCACGGGGATTCATATCCACGACGATCGGAAGAAGTCCCATTTCTTTAGCTTTTTTAATTGCCGGAAGCTGAAGAATACTTGCTCCCAAAATCATTATCTTTTTCTTCATAAAACAGTCCTGAGGTTATTTGATTTCCGTTGTCTCTTTTTCGTTTTCAAGAACGAAGGTATCATCTAAGTTTGCTCCATCACGGTTAACATTTTTTCTTTTTAAAACGGTCATGAGGGTCATAAATATAATTTTTATATCAAACCAAAGCGAAAGATGCCTAACATAATAGATGTCGTTTGCAAGCTTCTCTTTGGTAAGCACCGAGTTTCTGTTAATTGCCTGATTGTATCCGGTGATTCCGGGGCGGACTGTGAGTATGATTTTTTCTTCATCGGTATATGCTGCCGAGCCTATTGGCGTATCGGGACGTGGTCCTATGAAGCTCATATCGCCCTTTAAAATATTGATTATCTGCGGAAGTTCATCAACGCTCGTTTTTCTTGCAAATTTGCCGAAACGAGTTACTCTCGGGTCGTCGTCGCCGTTGTAGGTTGAGCCGTCGGCAAGACGGATATCGGGTGCATTCTCTTTCATCGAGCGCAGCTTGAACATCTTAAATGTTTTTCCGAAACGTCCTGTTCTTTCAGCCATATAGAATACCGAGCCGCCGTCGTCAAGCTTGATAGCAAAAGAAAAAATTCCGATTAAAATCCCGACCGGAATCATCAATACGGCGGAAAATAAAACATCAAAGCCTCTTTTTATTATTCTGTAAATCAGACTTCCCGAAGGCTTTGTGTTATCAGGTGCAAGGGAAAAACCATTGTTTTTTTTGTCATTTAACATAGTTGAAAAGCTCCTGATATTTATTTCTATCCAAATCCTTCTTGTAATCAGTCATCATTGTTCTGAAATCTGCATATTTGGGGACGAAGCCGAAATCATACTTTGCCTTTTCCATAGAGAACAAATAAGACGGCGTATTGTTTACAATTTCCGGTTTGTAGGTTATTTTTGATTTTTGATTCTCGGACGGTGCCCAAAGGTCACGGATAACCTCTGCTTGTTCTTGAAGCGTAACACCTCTGCCTGAGGTCATGTTATAAAGTCCGTATGTCTGCTCGCTTTTCATTGCAAGATAAAAGGCATGAGCAACGTCTTTGACATAGATAACATCACGGCTGAGATTAGGGTCACCGAAAATGCAGATATCCTTGCCCTCACTTGCATTGTCAATGAAAATTTTAAGTCCTGATTTTCTTAGAGTGCCGTTAATATAAAGGCTGTCATGCGGACCTACACCGTAAACGGGAGGAAAACGGAACCATGCGTTTTTCATTCCGTGCTGCTGATTGTAATATTCAAGCACGTCGTTTGCCGCATTTTTGGAGAAAACATAAACGGCGTGGTCGCCTGTGTATATGAAATCTCTCGGTTCGTCCTCTGTAATTACGCCTTTGCCCCATGCACCTCTTACATCGGCATAGGAGCAGTTGGAAATAACTCTTTTTATCCCGTTTTTGCGGCAATATTCGAGAACGTTGATCGTTCCGATTGTGTTAATTTCAAAATAATCCGCCGCATTTTCGTCTGTATTAAGGTCAACCTGTGCATTGGCGGGCAGTAAGCCTGCAAGGAGAATAACACCGTCAACTCCCTCTTTTGGAAGCTTGTCAAAATCCTTTTTCTCGGTAAGATCAAGGTTTATGTATGGAACGCCAAGGCGGTCATAGTGTTCACGAAATTTGTTGTTTCTGCCTGTGACGGTGACTTCACAGCCTTGCTTTATAAATTCATCGACAGTATATACGCCGATGAAGCTTGATGCGCCGATAACGATATACACGGCAAAACCCCCGTTGTAATAAAATTAAATAACTTTATATGTATTCCTTGATTACATCTGTATAATTATCGATTATGTAGTCAACCTCTTCGTCCGTCAGACGGCTGAAAAGAGGGAGGCTGATTTCATTTGCGTAATGCGCGTAGGCATTGGGATAATCCTTGATGTCAAAGCCGAGCTTTTTGTATCCGGTCATCATGGGCAACGGCTTATAATGCACATTTGTCGTAATTCCTCTTTCTGCCAGCTTTATAATTATTTCACGGCGTTCTCCGTCGCTTACAGGCTCTCCGTTCTTTTTGAAAATTCTTGTAAGATAGAGATGTCCCGAGGAAATATGTTCGTCCGTGAAGTGGGGGAGCGTGTGAACTCCGAGCGGCTTAAAGGCCCGATCGTATTTCTCTATAATCTCTCTTCGACGTTTTAAAAGTGCAGGGTAGCGCTCCATCTGAGCAAGACCGATAGCTGCATGGATATCGGTCATATTGCATTTGTACCACGGACCGAGAATATCGTATTCCCATGCACCGAGCTGGTTTTTGCTCAGTGCGTCCTTTGACTGACCGTGAAGCGAATAAAGCTGAACCTGCTTATATATCTCCTCGTCATTGAGATCCTCACGGGGCTTCCAGGTCAGTGCGCCGCCTTCCGCCGTTGTGAAATTCTTGACGGCATGGAACGAAAATGCGGAAAAATCGGCAACCGAGCCGATAGGCTTACCGTGCCATGTTGAGCCGAACGCATGAGCGGTGTCGGCGCAGACGATTATTCTGCCGAACTTAGACTGAATATCATTGGACGGAGTGAAAAGCTCCTTTTTCTTCTCAACGATTGAGAAGATTCGGTCATAATCGCAGGGAACACCTCCGATATCAACAGGGATAATAGCCTTGGTTTTATCTGTTATTGCTTTTTCAACTGCGTCATAATCCATTTCGAGAGAGTCGGGCTGACTGTCGATAAAGATCAACCTTGCACCAACATGACAAACAATCTCTGCCGAAGCCGTGTAGGTGTATGCGGGAACAATAACCTCGTCACCCTCACCGATGCCGAGCAGACGGAGTGCCATTTCGGCACATGAGGTCTGAGATGAGAGACAAACCGCTTTGTTGGTGTGACAGAGAGCGGCAACCTCCCTTTCAAGCTCCTTGGTTTTAGGTCCCGTTGTGATCCAGCCCGATTTTATAGCTGAGGCAACTTCCTCAATTTCCGCATCGGTCAGATCCGGCGGAGAAAACGGTATTTTCATAAAAACATCCCCTTCAGAAAATTCCTATTTCTTTTTTAAATCATAATCTGTAATCAGTTTAATACGTTCTTTCGCCTTTTTTACGGCGTCCCTTTCAAGCTCGGGGTCACGCTTGTGACCTACATACCTGACTATTCTCTTGCAATATAATGATGGCAGTTTCCATGGCTTATCATAAAGCTCGGGGTGCATTGCCGACATTAAATCGTAAGAGGGGAAGACCGAGCGCAGAAGTCCGAATCTGCTTCCGCCGGTTTTTGAAAAAATAAACGTACTTGCGTAGGTTATCTCCTTATCATCGAGTCCGAAGGCACCTCCGTTGATAAGGTCATCACAAAGTGTGCTCGGATCAAGCCGCTTTGACAGGGTGTTTTCTTCGCCGCCGAGAAGCTTCATAAGTTCAACGGTGTCGGCGTAAAAAGCACCTCCGATAAATTCGGAAAAAACCTTTTCTGCAGATGAAAAGTCGATTTCTTTTTTATATTTATTTCCAAACACGGCGAGATCCATGATGTGTCTGATGCCTGCGCCGGTGGTCATAAAATGTTTTAGATAATGTAAAAATAAAAATATATAATGATTTGTCGGGTCAAGCGTGTACAGCCTGTTGCCGTCATAATTGATTTCGTAAGGATTTTTCAGCGCTTTGTCAAAAACGCGGTTCATTGCCGTGCGGAACGAATTCTGAGTCCCGAAAAGATTCAGGTGAACCTCGATTTTCAAATGATTGCGTCTGTTATGAAATGAAACGGTCTGTATCCTTTTTAAATATTTTAAGGAAAAGTCCCCTTCATTGTCTGCCGTATATCCGTTTTCGTTGAGAACACGGAGGCAGAGTGAAAAGTCATGCTCGGAAACATATATATCCTCATCGCCGGAAGCACGGTGATTTTCAAGTCTGCCGTAAGCCTTGCGGCAGATAAGACCCTTTAAAACTATGGGTTTCAGTCCTGCCGAGAGAAGCTTGTTATATATTGAATAAAACTCAGCCGTATTTTGCGTTTGTGTGACAACCGAGCTTGTCGATTTTGATATCAGCTCCGCTTTAACGGCAACAGGGGCAGGGGAAAACTCCGCATATTTAACTGCACCCTCAAGAAAGATCGGTGCAACCTCTTGCTGAAAAGCCAAGCCTGTTAGCCGCTTGAAATCGGGCTTGTCCAATTCAAAGACCTCGCCCGTTAAGGCTGTATTCAGGATTTTGAAAAGATTGTCATATCGGTTATTCATAATGAGTATCTTTCCTGTCCAAAAGCACAATGCCGTTTTCGGACACGGAATAAATGCTGTCCGAAAGATTGAAAACGCTCGGCTTGTGCGATGTGAGAATTATCATCTTGTTGCGATTGTATGTGAGTATATTTGATATAACCTCTTCTTCCGTTTCAACGTCAAGTGCGCTTGTTGCCTCGTCAAGAAGAAGAATAGGTGTGTCGGCGAGGAGCGCTCTTGCAATTGAAAGACGTTGATTTTGTCCGTCAGAGAAGCATTGTCCCCGTTCGGTGATTTTTGTATTTATCGTTTCGGGGAGCTTGCTGACAAACTCCCATGCACAGGCGTCTCGGAGAACCTTTATAAGTTCCTCATCGGTTGCGTCCGGCTTTACAAGGCGGAGATTTTCGGCAATTGTTCCCGAAAAAACGGTGTTGTTTTGCGGCACATAGCTGAAAAGCTTTCTTGTTGCCGCGCTTAGCTCAATCCTGTCTCCGTCCTCGTTCGTTACGGAAATACTGCCGGATTTCGGCTTCATAAGTCCGAGAAAAAGCCTGAGCGTTGAGGTCTTGCCCTTGCCCGAAGCACCGATAAGTGCAGTGATTTTGCCGCTCTGTGCGGTGAGCGAGGAGTTTTTATATACAACAGCGTCGTCATTATATGCACAGGTTATATCCTTGCATACAAGAGTCAGCTTCTTGTTTTTACTTTTTTCTATAAATTGTTTTTCATATTCCGTTAGTTCAGTCTTTTCGGTCGGAAGCTCAAGTACATCGAGAACTCTGCCTGCACTTATGCCTGCCCTGATAAATGAGGGAACGAGAGAAACGACAGAGCTGAACGAGCCGGTCAGTGAAGCTGCCATTGACATGAAAAGCGAAAGAGTTCCGTATGTTATGTCACCCTTCCAAAGTCTGTACAGTGCAAAACCGTAACAGGAATAGGTCACAAGCTGACCCATAAGGCTCATAACTATCATCATTTGGTTCTGATAGCGGTTCTGCTCCATTGCAACGCCGTAGCCCTTTTGCTGGAATTCCCTGAATCTCTGTGAAAAGAGGTCGACAAGTCCGAAGGATTTAATAGTTTGGAGGTTTTGATAGCTTTCCTCCTCAATAGCAAGGCGTTCGCCGGCGAGCTCACGGTTTTTTTTCTGAAATTCCGTGGTTTTACCGAAACGGAATTTTGCGGTCAGAACAGTTATCGGAGCGCCTGCCAGCGCAATAAGAGCCATGAGCGGGTCGTAGTGAAGTATTATAAAGAAGGCTCCGATAAAGTTGACGAGTGCCGTTACAACATTCGGGATATAGCTGAGCACCATATTTGAAACGATGCCGACATCGGCACCTGTTCTTGTCATTATGTCTGCGGAGTGAAAAGCCGATATTGCAGTCCACTCGGTGTTCATGAGCTTGTCATAAACATCATTTTTGATTTTGATTCCGACATTGAGCCGTATTTTCAGCGATACACGGTTTGTAAGTGCGGTAATAAATATCTTTGCTATGGCTGTTCCGAGATACACTGCGGCAACCGGTGCGATTTTCATGGAAATTTCGCCGGTTACTGAGTCGATAAGATCCTTGAGCACCCATGATGTAAAAAGACCGAGTCCGGTGGAAATAAGTCCGATAAGGGAGAAGGCTATAACCTGACCCTTGTAGCGGAGAATATAGCTGAATATCCAGCTCCATGAGTGAAGGATTTTCTTTATTTCATTGTGATTCAAATATTTTTTGATCTTTTCAATGCTTTTCAATTCGATGTTCCTAACTCTTTTTCTACTGTCTTTACCGCATGTATATCCTTTGTACATTCAAGGCGATAAACGGGTGTGCATTTGAGCAGCTCATCAAGTGTGCTTATTCCCAAATCCTTGCATCCGTCAAACCAGTCGGGCAGCATGACCTCGGGTAAAACGCATTTCAGCATGTCCATTCCCTTGATCTCGGCTATTAAGCATTTCTCTGACTTGACGGGAACGATAATTGCCTTTATCGGCAGTTTTTTATTCAGGCAGTATTTCGACGAACCGTGCCACGGCGAACCGTAGGCATAGAAACTTCCGTCACTATCCCTGTGAATAAAAACCATGTCACCGTTGACGATTTCCGCACCGCGGTGTTCCTGCCAAAGCTCTGCCTGCGTTGTCTTGCCGGTCCCCGACGGTCCGGTAAACAGAATTCCGTCGCCGTTGACGTCGATAAGACTGCTGTGCATAACAATTGTGTTCCTGCGAATCAGATTGCCGTAAAGAGCGACCATGGAACAGCCGTAAATTCCGTTGTAATCCCTGCTGCAGCCGAATATCGTGCCTTTTGTGAAGTCATCATCTATCGAGAGAATTGATTGCGAAACGCAAAAGGCTTTACCGCCGAGCTCGCCTGTGAGAGACTCAACCTCATAGCGGTCGGCGGTTCTCTCCTTGAATTTGAGCGACAGAACAGATTTGACAGGGGAGATACAAGCAAATTTTTGCCAGTATTCGTCCTTGTAGTCAAAGCTGACGGGAATGATTATTTGATAAGAATATCCCGTCATCACGAACAACCGATGCTTGCAATGTAGCTTCCACCGTACATGTTAAGGTAGGGAACAATCTTTGCTTTAACCTCGTCATGGCTTGAACCGTAAACATTCATGCTTTTAACCGTACCGGTTGCAAAATCGTAGTACAGAAGATCCCAGCCTTTACCGGTAACACCTGTTTCAAGGTGCCAGCGAGCTGTTGCGGTTCCGGTTGCGTCGGAAGCAAGGTTCTGGTCGCCGCTTCCGGTTGTCGAAAATCCGTCCGAGCCGAGCATTACGTCATATGCTTCTACGGGTACATACTCATCCATGTTTTATTCCTCCAATCGTATTATTAAAGATTTTGTCGATATATCGGCAATAATCTTTGTTAACTTTATAAACCGTGCCGCTCTCTGTTGCAAGCGTTGCGGCACATCTGGGACAAGCCTTTGTCCATTTACACTTTTGACATTCCTCCGGCCATTGGAGCTTTTCTTCAAAGTCCACAAGGCGCTTCCACGCTTCGGCAATTCCGAGCGAGACGGCGTTTATGTCAGGTTCATCAAGAAAGGAGCAAAAGGTCATTTTTCCGTCCCATTTTATCCAAAAGCCCGTACGGTACTCCTTGCATTTCTCGCAGGGCTTGGCTGCACTTTTTGAACTTTTTTCTTTCAGCAAATACTCTGCATCCTCACAAAGCCGAGGGTATGCGCTATCGGGCAGACGAAGCGATTCCGCCTCGGAATCGGCGCCTCTGACGGATTTACGCAAACCTGCCGAAAAGGCCCATGGAATGTCGAGATTTTTCATAAACTCTTGAATTTCGGGCAAGTCGTCAACATTATCTCTTGTGACGGTCGTAACGGCCTCAAGCGAAATTCCGAGAGATTTTATAAGCTTTATGTTTTTTGCAACCTCGGTAAATCCGTTGTCTGTTCCGCATAACCTTTGGTATGTGGCGTCGCTCGTACCGTAGATTGTAAATTTTATGCACTTCGGCGGCGATTTCTTGAAAAGCTCAATACATTCATCGCTGAGGTGGTATAGGTTGCTTTGCAGGGTTATTATGAAGCCCATACGCGAAAGCTCGTAATATATTTTGCAAAAATCGGGATGTCTCGTCGGCTCACCGCCTGTTATGCAAAGAAACAGTGTTCCCGATTGCATTGCCTGACGTCCGAGTTCTATCCATTGCTCCGCGCCGAGCTCTTTTCCGTGAGATTCGATTTCGCTGTCCTTGATATGCACGTAGCACATTTTGCAATTAAAGTTGCATCTCGGCGTTAACTCAAAGGAAGCAAACAGCGGAACAGCCTTTTTTCTTGCGTCAATGAGCATTTCAAACGGAGCTGCCGCAATCGGAAGGCTTGTGCTTTCATTCATGCGTCATCACTCATATCCAATATATTATTTCTTGCGAGAATTTGCAGGAAAGTGATTATATCCTCCTGCGCCTTTTCTCGGGTGACGTTTTTGTATTTTGAAATGATGAGGTCAACAAGCTCGTCAAGAGTGAATTCCCTGCCTTCCATATGCTGCCAGAGATATGCGGCGGAGGAGGAAATATAAACCATAGACGGCACTTCCTTAACACGTTCCATTATGGGAACAATGATATACTGTCCCGCTATTTCGCGCAGAACAAGCTGATCCTTTACTCTCATAATCATGCTCCTTGACTTAATGCTTGATAATTATTTTTTTTCGGTTGCTTCATCGTAATCGTATTTGCCGTAACCGTATCCGCCGTAGCTGCGATAACCGTATTTGCCGTACTTGCCGTAGCGTCCGTAGCCGTAATAGCCGTAGCTGTAGCCGGGGTCAAGTATGCTTTCCTTGGCGGCATTGAGAACTCCGCCGATAATATTGCAGCCTCGGGTTGAAATATTGTTTATGCAATCAAGAATCGTCCATCTGTGGGTCGAATCCTGACGGATAACGAAGAGGATTCCGTCACTGTATTCGGAAATCAAAAGGGGATCCGTTGTTATTGCGCAAGGCGGCGAATCAATGATTACATAATCGGCAATTGCTCTGAGCTCCTTCATGAAATCATACATTTTTTCGTCATTGAGCTTTTTCTCCGGACTTTTGCTTGGAGCGTCGCTGCCGAAAACAACGAAGTCTTTTGGATTTTCATTAAATAGTCTTTTGATTTTTTTATCACAGCTCTCGGACTGAACACGAAGAACTTTATTGTCGATGAAGCGTTTTTTAACAGTTCGCGTCTCACCGAGGAGCCTGCTGAGCGAACAATAGTTTTTCTTATTTTCAAGTTCTCTGCTGACTGAAAGCTTTCTGAGATCGAGGTCAATAAGAGCAACCTTTTTGTTTGGGTTACCCGCCTTGATATAGCGAGCCAAATTGATGGCAACTGAGCTTTTTCCTTCGTTTGCAAGTGCGGCAGTGACCATAAGCACCTTGGTGTCCGTCTTTTGCATTGAGCGAACTACCTTGAGCGAAAGAGCCTTCATGCTTTCGGAATATCTCTTGCCGTTTTCTGTGCTCTCATCGGCATAGATAGGGTGTGAACCTCTTTTTTTGCCGACCTTTATGTAAGGAATAATGCCCATGCAGTTCATATTTAACTTATCGTTGAAATCCTGTTCTGTCTGAATTGTTTTTCTGAACAGAGCAAAAATTATTATAATCAACAAGCTTGCGACAAAGGTTATTGCAAAGCAGATAATAACGGACTTCAAATAGCTGATTCTGTTGTTCGGCTGCGTCGGAACGGAGCTGGGTTGAACGATATTCAGCTTTGTTTCGCCGATAACGTATCTCGAAACGTCGGGAAGACGTTTGACAGCGGCATCGAGAATTGCCTTGGCGTCATCGGGATTTTGACTGACAACAGAAATTGAGAAAAGATTTGAATTTTTGATTGCATTAAGCGAAATCGTTCCGTTTATTCTTTCTTCACCGAGCTCTTCCTTCAGAATCTCATTGAAAACGGAGCTTTTGAGAATATAGGGAAGAACCTTTGCCATCTGCTCGGCGTTGGCGGAATCATAGTAGAAGCCGTATGAAGCGGCTATTTCGGCATATGAGGTTGTCGTATTGACCGTGAAAGATGCCTTGGATTCATAGGTGGGAACATATGTATATTTCTGATAGGCGCAGAAGATTACGGAAACGGCAACGAATGCCGAAACGCAGATCCACCACGCTCTTTTGAATATTTTCAGAACATCCCTCAGCAGAACATGAAGGTCAAGGACATCATCATTATATCTGTTTGAATTCATATTACTCATTTTCGCTCCTCAATGTAGTTGTTTTCGGCTGTTTTGCCGTATTCGTAGTTTTCGTAATGGCTGTAGCCGTAAATGCTGTCGCCGGTTACATGCATATTAAATTCACGATAATCATTGAGAACATAACCTAAATATTTTGCGTTGCCTTCCTTAATATCTTCAATGGCGGTGTTGATGTCGGAAAGGCGGACATAATCGTGACGGACAACTATCAGCGAGCAGTCAACGATATCCGAAACAAGCTGAACGTCGGTTCCTACGATTATTGGGGATGAGTCAAGAACAATATAGTCATATTTCTTATCGGCGTAATCAAGAAGCTCCTGAAGCCTTACGGAATGAATATATACGGTTGACTCTTTCTTTGAACCGAAGTTCATTATCATATCAACGCCCGTTCTTGAAAACTTGCGGATGATATCATCAAAATCCGACTGTCCGTCGATGTACGAAACAAGGTCGGGAATTGACTTCTTTTCCCTCTCGGTGATTTTATAAAGCGCGGGCTTCCTGAAATCGACATCGACAAGCAGAACTCTTTTGCCCATACTGCTCAGGGCAATGGCGAGGTTGGTGGAAACTGTTGATTTGCCCTCGTTTTCTGCAACGCTTGTTACAAGCACACGCTTATATCCGTTCTGATCCATTTTAAACCTGAGGTTTTCAGCAAATTTCCTGTTGCTTTCTTCAAAAGAAAAGCTGCATGTCGGGGAATTTATCAAAACCGATTTACGAGGCTTGCGAATAAAAGATCTGAAGGTTTGTAATTTTTTCTCGTGACTGATGACGCCGAAGCAATCTCCGTCCAGCTCCTCCTGTGCGCTGTAAACGGTTTTGAAGGTTTTTCTTGTAATACAGGAGGCAACAACGGCGATAACATAAAGCGCAGCCATTGCAATAGCGGCAATGAGCCGATACATTTTCATGTTAAACGAATTGGATTCAACTGTCGGAATCTGCGGCTCCGAGACCGTTTCAAGAACGGCATTTGAGAAAAGATAATCGGAAATTCCGTTGTAATTTTTCAGTATTGAATTGCTGACAACATAGGCGGTTTTCGGGTCGTTGGCCGTGACCTCAAGCACAAGAAGGTTCGTTCCGGAGATAACATTTGCCGAAACGGAGATCCCGGCGGGCAGATTACCCTCGCTCTCCTCGACCTTTTGCATGAGTATATCGCTCTCAAAGACCTCCTTGAGAACGCCTGCCATTGAGGATGCAGTCGAAAGCGCCGCATAGGCATTGGCATAGGTTGTGCTCTTTGCAGCAACAACAAGAGTAGAGGATGACGTATATTCGGGAACACGGACATATCTGCCGTAAATGGTCACGGCGGAGAATCCGATAATCGCAGCCATCAGAATAAACAGGGCATTGTGCCAAACATCTCTGAGGACTATGAATATATTCATCTGATTCGATTTAGTCGTCGTGGTTTCTTTCATAATGTTATCCCTCTCTGACAATAACTATAAGGAATGAATGGCCTGTCAGACCCTTTGAATCGGTGTATTCATATTTAATCTGATTTACACCTGCAGTTGTTGTGTCAACCGTTGAGGTTATCGAAACCTTGCTTATATCCGTTTTTTCGTCATATTTATCTGTGACGGATTTAATGAATTTGCGAGGCTCGACGGTGTCGTTGACATTGATATATATAAGGTAATCCGTAAGCTCAATGAGGGGAGAGTCAATAGTGTCGTTAACAATGTTGACCGGAAGCTTTCGGTTAACAACATCGGCATAGCTGTTGGAGGCTTCAAACGTAACATAGTATGTGCCGAGCTTGGAATTGTCAACGTCATTAACAACGATCTTGACCTTTGAGGAAATGTCGCCGTCAAGACAATCGGTCAGGCTGATTTTTGAGAACATGGAAACCGTGTCGCCGGAATTGAACATAAGGGGTTCCTTAAGTGTGAATACAGGCTCGGTATAATCCGTATATTTTACCCGTCGTGTATATTTGCCCACATTGTTGCTCGAATCGAAAACGAGATAAGTTATGTCGCACACGCCTTCGGAAATGAACTTTGAATGAGAGCCGACAAGAATTTCGGAAGTAAGGTCGCCGTCACGGTCGTCGGTTGCCTTTAAGCCCGAGACCAGCTTGCTTTTGTCGTCTTTGACGGAAAGCTCAAGCAAATCACGGTCCGATGTTATAACGGGGGGAGTGTGGTCTCTGACGGTTTTATCAAGAACAACGTTGACTGACCATGCGCCTACGACAAGAACAAATACTATTAAGACCAGAATTCTGATAAACTTCATTTCAACACCTCGATACGCATACTACTTCAGTTTATATAGTAATATTTAATCATAAAAATCAACAAAAGTCAACATTTAATGCTTTTTTTATATATAACAATATAGCAGAAAAACAGCCACGCAAATAAAAAATTTTTGTTTGCAAAGCTGTTTTATTGAAATTTTATTTTCTGTTTTTAAGTCTCTTATCGCATTTTGCGGCGAGAAAAGTTCCGAGACTTTGGAAGATCTGCACAAGGATTATCAGGAACACAACGGCGAATACCATTATAAGATACTGATATCTGTAATAACCGTAGTTGATGGCTATCTTGCCGAGGCCTCCTCCTCCTATAATTCCGCTCATTGCCGAATAACCGAGAACAGTCGTGAGAGCGATAGTTCCGTTTGAAATGAGCGACGGAACGCTCTCGGGGATCATGACTTTTGCGATGATTTGGAATGGGGAAGCGCCCATACTCTGCGCCGCCTCAATGATACTCGGATTGATTTCTCTCAGGCTGCTTTCAACCAGTCGCGCAACGAACGGGAAAGCAGCGATAACGAGCGGCACAACCGTTGCGGGCGTGCCTACGACCGTTCCTACAATGAGTCTTGTGAGCGGAAAAACCATTATCATAAGAATGAGGAACGGAACGGAACGCAAAAGGTTTATGATAACGTTGATAACGTGGAGAACGCCCTGCGGAATACGCAGGATTTTTTTATTCTCTCCGGCAACAAGAAGCACACCGAGCGGCAGACCGATTACTATTGCAAAAAGTGTGGAGAGCAGGGTTACATAGACCGTCTCCCAAATTGCAAGCGGAAATTGATTTTTAAGCACTTCAAGCGCCTTCTGAACCTCTTCCGAGGCAAGGTACTCACTCAGCATGTTTTGTCACCTCCTCAACGTAGATATCGGGTATGTTATTCAGATAATTCATTGCTTTTTCAAGTCCCGTTTTGCCGCCGGGAATTCCCAGAAGCATATTGCCGTAAGCCTTTCCGTCAAGCGAACGGGTCGAAGCCGAAAGAATATCGGCGGCGATGCCCTCATCAATTGCCATCTGAGCAATGAGGGGCTTGTTCGTTGCCGAAGCGCCGTTGAATACAACACGGATAATGCTTTCGTCGGGATAATCTGCCGCATTGAATTCACATCCGTCGGGATAAACCAATGACTTTGCGGCGTCCGATTTCGGAGCGGCAAAAACATCACTGACCTTTCCTTCCTCAACGACGGTTCCACGGTCGAGAATGGCAACTCGGGTACAAATCTGCTCAACAACACTCATCTGATGAGTGATAACAATGACAGTGATGCCTAGCTTGTCATGGATATCTCTGATCAGCGAAAGAATCGATTGGGTAGTCTGGGGATCAAGCGCACTTGTTGCCTCGTCGCAGAGAAGAATTTTCGGATGAGTCGCAAGGGCTCTTGCTATTGCAACTCTCTGCTGCTGACCGCCCGAAAGCTGTACGGGGTAGCTTTTGAGCTTGTCGCCGAGTCCGACGGTTTCAAGGAGCTCCTTTGCACGGGCTGTTGCCTCGGATTTTTTTACTCCCGCAAGCTCCATCGGGAAGCATACATTTTTAAGACATGTGCGCTGCATGAGCAGATTAAAGCCTTGGAAAATCATCGTTATCTGTCTGCGCTCATTGCGAAGCTGGGAATCGCTGAGGCTGCCGACGTCAACGCCGTCTATAATGACGCTGCCCTGTGTCGGACGTTCAAGCATATTGATACAACGGACAAGCGTGCTTTTGCCTGCACCGCTCATTCCGATTATTCCGTATATTTCGCCGTCGTCGATTTTCAACGAAACATCGTTGAGCGCATCAAGCTTTCCGTCGGAGGTCTCAAAGGTTTTAGTCAGGTGTTTTATTTCAATCATTTATTTCACTCCACATAAAATAGAAGTGCTGCCTGTTGCGAACAGCACTTCTTATTCTACACTTATTTGTTCAATGCGTCAAGTGTTGTCTGCTTGCCGCCGTAAAGACCCATCGGCTCAACATGGATAACTGCGGCCGAGACAATGTGTGTACCGTTTTCCTTGTTGAAGTCATCAAGGTACGGAGTGTGCTGGAAGTAGTTTGCGTCAATCTCACCGTTTTCAACAACGTTGTTCGGCTGAACGTAATCCGTAAATTCTTTGATGTCAAGCGTAACGCCCTTTGCGGCAAGGATTTCCTTTGCTACGTCAAGGATTTCCTTATGCGGAGCGGGGGAGGCCGCAACAGTGATCGTTGTGCCCTTGAGCGCATTGTAATCTACCGATGAATCATATCCGTCGCCCGGGTTCTCAACAACGCTGACAACCGAACCGTTATATTTATTATTGATATAGTCGGCAACCTGCTTGCTTTCAAGAGCAGCCTTGAGTGCCTTGATTTTCGGAGCGTTTTCGTTGCCCTGCTTAACTGCAAGAATATTGCCGTAGGCGGAAGCCGAACCTTCGATAATAAGCGAATCCTTTACCGGGTTGAGCTTTGCTTCGATAGCGTAGTTCGAATTGATGATTGCATAGTCAACGTCCTTGAGTGTGTTCGGAAGCTGAGCCGCTTCAATCTCTTTGAACTCAATGTTCTTCGGGTTCTCGGCGATGTCGTTGATCGTTGCGGTGATGCCTACGCCGTCCTTGAGCTTTATGTAGCCCTTTTCCTGAAGAAGGAGCAGTGCTCTTGCTTCATTGGTGGTGTCGTTCGGAATCGCTATTGTGATATTGCCGCTTTTTGATGATGAGCAGCCGGCGAAAAGACTGAGAGCGAGAACTGCTACGAGTAAAAGTGAAACTATTTTTTTCATGATATATCTACCTTTCATTTTAGAAATTATTGTTATTTTATCAATTTTTTACGATTATGTCAACATCGGCACATTCGTCCGAATCTGTAATTGGCTCTGAGAAGAACCGTAAATTGCTTCAACATAAAAATCCCTCCCAAAAATAAACCGGAAACCCTTTCGAGGTTCCCGGTCAAAAGCATTTTAAAAGCATTTAGCTCATGAATTGAGAACGCATCGAAAAAGGGCATGACAATAAGTGCGCATACACATGCACATTCCGGTGGTATAGGTTGCGTTAAACAATGTCGTCATGATGCAATTCTCCTTTCAAAATTAACTACCCGTTTGGTAGGTTGACGATATAATAGCACAGCAGATTTAATTTGTCAATCCTTTTTTATAAAATTTTTTGATTTTTTGGTAATTTATAATTCTGGTGGCAGAAGGCAAAAAAGGCGGGATTCAACAATGTTCGATAAAGGCACATTCAGTAGGAGTCGATGACCGCATCGACTCAAGGTCAGAAGAAACTTAGACATAGTCAATAGGGGCGTGCACGTCCTTTGAATTCAGAAGAAAAAATCGGACGGACGATGGTTGCTACTACAAAAAGACGGAAATTTTAATCTGAAAATTAGCTTTCCGAAGGGATGAAGAAAAAACGATAAAATAATTTCCTCACCTGCCAAATTTAAAATATGTTGTGAGAAACCGTTCCGTGTGATATAATCGTATATGACACTTTTGTGACATATTTGACGTTGTTTTTCGGTGAAAGCCAAAAAGAAAAGATATATAATTAAACTGTAAAATGAAAAGGGGGAGGCATATGAGCCATTCAATTTATATTGCCGACGATGAGGAGAATATCCGAGACCTTATCAAAAGCTTTCTGAAAAGCGACGGATATGAGGTTTCCGCATTTGAAACGGGCGATGAACTCATGGCGGTCTTTGATGAAAAACCTGCCGACCTGGTAATTCTTGACATTATGATGCCGGGCACAGACGGATTGACTCTGTGCAGAAAGCTGCGTGAGAAATCGAGTGTTCCCATTATTATTCTCACCGCCAAGGATTCGGAATATGATTATGTTCAGGGAATAACCATAGGCAGTGATGATTATCTCACCAAGCCGTTCAGACCGACAGCGCTTCTCATGCGCGTGCGTTCACTGCTTCGCCGTATGGATATGAACGAAAAGGGCGATCGCAGCTCAAAAATGTCCGATGAGGACATAAGTATAGGTGATTTGACCTTTTCAGGCAGGAGAAATGAAATCCTTTGCGGCGGCAGATCCGTCAAGCTTACACGAACCGAGCTGAAAATGCTTTCATATATGATGAAAAATCCCGAAAAGGCATATTCGAGGGATGAACTTCTCAATGCAATATGGGGATATGATACCAAGGTCGAAACAAGAGTTACCGATGAGACGCTCAGACGCATAAGAAAACAGCTTTCGGCCTGTGAGAGCAATGTCAGCGTCAGAACAATGTGGGGCTTCGGATATCGTATTGAGGTTAACGGTGATAAGAAATGAAACATGTTAAACTGAAAATACTTTGTATAATTTGGATTTCGGTTATCGTTATTTTTTCGGGCTTTGTAGGGATAGTCAACCTCATTGTTCCATCTCATTTTGAAAAGGAAGCGATAAATGCGTTGGAATACGAGATGGAATATATAGATAAGTTTGAAAACAATGACTATGCCGACGATGAATATGAAGGCTCTTTTCTCAGCGGCAACATCAATTTTATAAATTTCTTTGACGAAGGCTATGAATTCAGCGGAACTCCGATAAAAAGTTCAGAATCAAATTCCTCCGCGCAGAATTCCGAGAACGAGATAAGATCGCATTACAGTCTCAGCTCGCTTAAAGAGGGCGATATCAGGAAGCTGATAACCGATAAGGGCTATTATGTGCTTGTAAAGTATCACGATACATTTACGATGGACGGCTCTTATCAATCAACGGTAATGTATATAAACATTCAGCCGCTTGTGAATTATGTTCGATCGCTCAACTGGGTTTTTGTTGCAATATTTGTCGCCGTGATTGCGGTTATGAGCGTTATCGGCTATAAGCTCGGCAGCAGGATCGAGGATTATCACGAAGCCAATCATGAATTCTTCCAGAATTCTTCGCACGAGTTAAAAACGCCGCTTATGGCTATTCAGGGCTATGCCGAGGGAATTGAAGCAGGCGTTGTCGATATTCCGTCCTCGGCGGAGATTATCATGCGTGAGAGCGACAAAATGGCTCATATGATCGACGAGATGCTTTCAATCTCAAAGATAGACGCAAATCAGCTCCCGCTTAATATGACGACATCAGACCTCAGAGAAATACTATATGATTGTATCCGTTCTGTAGAGCCGATTCAGAATAAGAAGAAAATCACAATAACTCCGATGTTCCCTGAAAGTCCCGTATGGGTTCACTGCGACGAAAATCAGCTTTCACGGGTATTCATAAATGTTCTGATGAACGGAATTCGGCATTGCAACAGTGCAATCGTAGTTTTATGCACTGCCGAGCAGAAATCCGCTATGGTAAAAATCAGCGACGACGGCAACGGAATTGCCGAGGATGACCTGCCGCATATCTTTGACCGTTTCTATACGGGAACAAAGGGCAGCACGGGTATCGGCCTTGCGCTCTCACGTGAGATTGTCAACCTGCACAATGGCACAATAACGGCTTACAATGAGGTTGGCGCGGCATTTGAAATAAGATTACCTCTTTCAAAATCATAATTTAAAAGGACAGCAAAATGACAAATCGCATCGCTTCAAAAAACAGAATATTTTTTCTCGGCGATGATCGGAAATGAGGTGAGCCGATATGTCACTTTCATCGTTTCTTATGCCCGGCGGAGCCTCGGGAATGACGTCTTTTTTCAGCATTGAATATATGTTCGTCTTTCTCCCGATTGCGATTGCTCTTTATTGGCTCTCGCCGCAGAAAATCCGCAGATACGTTCTTATTTTTGAAAGCTGTGCCTTCTTTTGGCTCATCAGCGGAAAATTGATTGTCTATCTTATCATTTCCGCCGCTTCAATTTACGGCTTTGGACTTTGGCTGGATAGAATCAACTTAAAAAAGAAGGAAGCGCTTCATGGACTTGACCGTGAAGAAAAGAAAAAGATAAAGAAACAATTTACCGGGCGTTTACGTCTTGTTCTCGCCCTCGCGACGGTTATCCATATCGGCGCTCTGCTTGTGCTGAAGTATTCGGCCTTTGCCGCAGGCAATATCAATTCGCTTCTTGCCTTGATGAATGTCGGAGTGAGAATGAGTATACCGAGGTTTATTATGCCGATAGGCATATCATTCTTTACTTTGCAGGCGGTTTCGTATCTCGTCGATGTCTACAGAGGAAAAAATCAGGCAGACAGAAATTTCTTTCGCGTTTTTCTTTGGCTTTCGTTTTTCCCTCAGATTGTAGAAGGACCGATTTGCCGCTATTCTCAGACAGCGCAGCAGCTTTGGAAAGCGGAAAGAGTCAAATTTGATTCATTGACGCTCGGGCTTCAGCGTATCATTTTCGGTATGATGAAAAAGATGGTCGTTGCCGACCGCCTTAACCTGCCGGTGGAGAATGTTTTTAATAATTACAGTGAGTATCACGGCGGAGTTATCGCTTTTGCGGCTGTTTGCTATACAATTCAGCTCTATATGGACTTTTCGGGTTCAATGGACGCAGTTATTGGCACGGCACAGATTTTCGGTATTGAAATGCCGGAGAATTTTAAGCGTCCGTTCTTTTCAAAAACGATTTCCGAGTTCTGGAAACGCTGGCATATTACGCTCGGCGAATGGCTTAAGGATTATATATTTTATCCGATCACGATGTCAAAGCCGATGCAAAAGCTAACAAAGTCGGCAAGGAAAAGTCTCGGCAATCATTTCGGTCCGTTGCTTGCGGGAAGTGTTGCGCTTTTCTGCGTTTGGTTTGCAAACGGACTTTGGCACGGCGCTGCATGGAGCTATATTTTTTTCGGAATGTATCATTTTGCGCTGATACTGACGGGCAGAGTTCTTGCGCCGGCGATCAGCACGGTCAACGGCAAGCTTCATGTCAACACCAAGTCGAAGCCGTATATGGCAATGCAGATTATCAGAAGCGATATTTTAGTTGTTATCGGCGAGCTTTTCTTCCGGGCGAACGGACTGAGGGCAGGCATGAAAATGTTCGGCAAAATGGTTACGGATTTCAGCTTCGGCGAGTCGGGACACGAGCTTTTTAAAAGGCTCGGTGTCGATTATGCGGACTTGCTGATTGTCGGCGTAACGGTCGCGATCGTTTTCACTGTCAGCGTTCTCAATGAAAAGGGAATGTGCGTTCGGGCAGAGCTTAAAAAGAAAAATATCGTACTGCGATGGGCGGTTTTGCTTGCGCTGTGCATGTATATCGTGATTTTCGGCGCCTACGGAATCGGCTATATGCCCGTTGACCCGATTTACGCTAATTTCTAAGAAAAATACACACACCTCAACCGTGCGTCATTGCATTAAAGGATAATTATGAATAAGATTTTGAAAAATACAATAAGTGCGGTTCTTTTTATTGCAATTCTCGCCTCATTGCTGATGGGATTTTCTTTCATTATGAAGCCCGGCAAATCGGCAAAGGTCAATGCGCTTGAAGACCCGCTGACAAACGGAATTCTTTCCGAAAAAAAGAATACGATTGACGTGGTTTTTCTCGGGGACAGCGAGTGCTACAGCACGTTTATACCGCTGAAAATCTGGAAGGAGCATGGAATAACCTCATATGTCTGCGGCACATCGGATCAGGTGCTCAGCTTTTCGTATGAGCTTCTTATTAAGAGCATGAAAAATCAAGACCCTAAGGTTGTTGTGCTTGAAACAAATGCGATTTTTCGTGAGGTTACAAGCACAAAGGCGTTTCTCAATAAGGCCGAGGGCTTGTTTTCAGTGTTTAAATATCACGACCGATGGAAGCTTATGCAGCCGAAAAGCTGGAGATTTAACGAGGCTAAAACCTATGACAGACGAAGCAAGGGCTATCTTTTTAATATGTCGGTCAGTCCTGCGGATGCGTATGAATATATGAAGCCCGACGATAGTAAAGAAACAATTTCAAAGGACAATGTAAAATATATTACCAAGCTCCGTGACTATTGTAAAAAGAATAATGCCGAGCTTGTGCTCGTCAGCGTTCCGAGCACGAAAAACTGGAATTATGCCAAGCACAACGCTGTCGCGGAAACGGCAAAAGTTCTCGGAATTGATTACGTCGATATGAACACTCTCAGAGAGGAAATTCCGATAAACTGGAATACCGACACGAGAGACAAGGGCGATCATCTCAACTATTTCGGCGCGGTTAAGGCAACGGAATATTTTGGCAAATATCTTGAAGAAAAAAGGATTTTCAGCGATAAAAGAAAGCTGAATGAATACAAATATTGGAACAGCACGGCAGATGAATTTTTGTCGTCGGTTGAAAAGGTTTAATGCAATAATTTTCGAATTTCAAACGTGTTAAAAGAGAAAGGAAAAATAAGGGGCAGGAATATGGTAATAAATGTACTCGAATGGCTGGAAAAATCAGCCGAAAAATATAATGATAAAATTGCTTATTCCGATGAGGAAAGCTCGCTGACCTTTTTGCAGGTGAAAAGCCTGGCGCAAAGCATCGGCTCGGCACTCATTGAAAGAGGGGCGGACGGAAATCCTATAGCCGTTTTCTCGGGCAGAAGCGTTATGACCGTTGCCGCTTTTCTCGGCGTTGTTTACAGCGGATGCAGCTATGCTCCGATAGACAGCAAGCTGCCGAGAGCGAGAATAGAAAAAATAATGGAAACGCTCTCTCCGTCGATTATTCTGACGGACAGCGAGAACTGCGATTTCGTAAAAGAGCTTGGCTTTGATGATGAAAAAATTGTTTTGCTTGAGGACGCAATCAGGCACAAAGCGGATGATGAAAAGCTCAAAAAAATTCGCCGTTTTTCAAATGAAAACGATCCGCTTTATATTATTTTTACCTCAGGTTCAACAGGAAATCCCAAGGGTGTGATGACGTCGCATCATTCGCTGATGTGCTATATCGAAGCATATACGTCGGTTATGGGAATTGATGATAAAGACATTCTCGGCAATCAGTCGCCGCTTGATTATATCGCCGCAATCAGAGATATTTATATTCCGCTTTTGTGCGGCTCTTCAACGGTGATAATCCCAAAGATGTGTTTTTCCTCGCCGGCTAAGCTTTTTGACTTTATGAACGAGAAAAAAATCACGTCGGTCGGTTGGAGCGTTTCTGCGCTGACCGTTCCCGTTTCGCTCGGTGCCTTTGAACACGGCAGACCCGAGTATCTCAAAAAGGTTTGCTTCTCGGGCTCGGTCATGCCGGGGAAATGCCTAAAGCAGTGGCAGAAAAATCTGCCCGATACACTCTTTGTGAATCAGTACGGCCCGACGGAGGCAACCGCTTCGTGCACATATCATATTGTTACGGAAAAGGCGGAGGATGATACGGTTCTTCCGATAGGATTGCCGTATAAAAACTACCGAGTATTTCTTCTCAATGAGGACGGCACGGCTACGAAGCAGGGCGCGGAGGGTGAAATCTGCGTCAGCGGTCCGATTCTTGCGCTCGGCTATTACAACGACCCCGAAAGAACAGCGGCATCGTTTATTCAGAATCCGCTTAACAAAGCGTATAACGAGCTTATCTACAAAACGGGCGATATCGGCGTTATGCGTGAGGACGGAGTGATTGAATTCCACGGCAGGATGGACAGGCAGATAAAGCATCTCGGACACCGCGTCGAGCTGGACGAGGTCGAGCTTGCCGCAGGCAGGGTGGACGGCGTTAATGAATGTTCCGTTGTTTATAATAAAGAGAAGGAAACCATTTGGCTTTTCTACACCGGCATGGCAACGGTGAAAGAAATTGCCGTTGAGCTCAGAAAATATCTTCCCGGCTTTATGGTGCCGAGAAAAATTAAAAATCTTGAGGAAATACCAAGATTGCCAAACGGCAAAATTGATATAAATACATTAAAGGCAATGTCGAACAATTAACGCTTGTGCCTTAATTGAATGACATAGCCTAAATCTAACAAAAAAATCGGAGGAAGAAACAATGAAAGAAGAACTTATGGAAATACTTGAGGAACTCAGACCCGACGTTGATTTCGAAAACGAAAAGCAGCTCATCACGGACGGAATTTTGGAGTCGTTTGATATTGTTGCGCTCGTCGGAGAGCTAAGCGATGCTTTTGATATTGAGCTTCACGTCGAGGATCTTGTTCCCGACAACTTCAATTCGATAGAGGGAATGATGGAGCTTATCGAAAAGCTTCGGGACGAATAATATGAGGAACGAAATACTTTTGAAAGCGGCGGAAAAATTCGGCACGCCGAGTTTTGTCTTTGATACGGACGAGTTTGCACGCCAAGCCGATTCGATAAAATCGGCACTCGGAGATATTCCGCTTTGCTTCTCGATAAAGGCGAATCCCTTCCTGCTTCATGTGCTTCCCGAGTCCGTGAGCAGGGTTGAGGTTTGCAGTCCGGGTGAGTTGACGATTTGCCAAAAGCTGAACGTTAAGCCCGAGACGATTATTTATTCGGGCGTCAATAAGGGAACGGAAGATATCGCCCGTGCCGTCGATTACGGCGCCGGGATTATGACCGCCGAGAGCCGGCTGCATGTTGAGTTGATCAACCGTGTCTGCCTTGAAAGGGGCAAAAGGGCAGACGTTATTCTTCGCCTGACAAGCGGAAATCAGTTCGGTATCGACCCCGATGAAATTATCGAAATAATCTCAAACAAAGAAAATTATGAAGCGATTGATTTTATCGGACTTCATTACTATTCGGGCACGCAGAAGAAAAACGCAGGAGTTATCGAAAAGGATATTCGCAAGTTTGAAGAGTTTATCGAACGCCTTGAAGCTGAATGCGGCTATGTGCCGAAGCACGTTGAATACGGCCCCGGAGCAGCGGCAGATTATTTCGTTCCGCCCTACGAGGAAAAGGATAACGAGACACTGAAAGAGACAGCCGAGCTTTTGAAAAGCTTTGCAAAAAAATATCCGCTCGCAGTTGAAATGGGCAGATTTCTTGCGTCATCATGCGGAACCTATCTTACGTCCGTTGCCGATATCAAAAACAATCTCGGCACGAATTACGTCATCTGCGACGGCGGAATAAATCATCTGAAATATTACGGACAGACCATGGCTATGCAGGTGCCGCCGATCACGCTTCTCGGCAGTGATAAGGTATATGATCACAGCTATACCCTGTGCGGAAGTCTTTGTACTACCGCCGATCTGCTCGTTCGCAAGGCGGAACTGCCCGAGCTTAAAATCGGCGATGTTCTGGCGTTCGGCAGGTGCGGCGCATACACGGTAACCGAGGGAACGGTTCTGTTCCTTTCGCGCACAATGCCGAGGGTTATGCTGTGTTCGGAAAAAGACGGCTTAAAACTCGTCCGTGATTTTTACGATACGGACAAACTGAATTTATAACAAAAACGAGGAAATAAAATGGGAATTATTTCTATAAAATTTTTTGTGTTCGCTGCGGCGGCAATTTTGATATATTATCTTTTTCCTGTAAAAAAATATCAATGGACAGTCCTGCTTGCCGCAAGCTATACTTATTATATTCTCAACTGTAACAAGTATGTTCTTTATATGCTTGTAACAACAGTTACTACTTATTTCGGCGCAAGGATTCTTGAATATGCCGCTGAAAAAAGCAAACGTTTTTTGCTTCGGAATAAAGAGAGCTTTACAAAAGAAAGCAAGAAGGAATTCAAAGCAAAAACACAGAGAAAAAAGCGATTGATTCTTGCCGCTGTTTTGTTCTTTAACTTCGGCATACTTGCTTTCTTAAAATATTTCGGCTTTTGCGCCGATTCGGTTCACTCCCTGCTTGAAATGCTCGGGATAAGCTACACAGAGCCGAGTTTTAATTTTATCGTTCCGCTCGGAATTTCGTTCTATACATTTCAGAGCATGGGCTATGTGATTGACGTTTACAGGGGTAAGGTCAATGCCGAAAAAAATTTCGGAAAGCTTGCTCTTTTTGTTTCATTTTTTCCGCAAATTGTTCAAGGTCCTATCGGAATTTATTCCGACCTTGCTCATCAGCTCTATGAGCCGAAAAGGTTCAGCTATGACCGCTTCAAAAGCGGCGGACTTCTGATTCTTTGGGGCATTTTTAAAAAGATTCTGATAGCCGACAGAGCAGTTAAGGTTATCAAACTCGTGACTGCCGACAGCGGTGCGTTTTCCGGTACATTCATTCTTTTTACGGTCATATTGTACGCCGCTCAGCTCTATGCCGATTTCTCGGGCGGAATTGATATCTGCCGCGGCATTGCCGAGATAATGGGCATAAAAATGGCGGAGAATTTCAAACGTCCGTATTTCTCGAAAACTCTCACCGAGTATTGGCACAGGTGGCATGTCAGCCTCGGCGATTGGCTTAGGAATTATCTTTTCTATCCGATCTCTATTTCAAAGCCGTTTCTCAAAATGTCAAAGAGCATGAAAAAACACGGCATGAAATATTTCGGCAAGGTTTTCCCGACCGCACTTGCTTCGCTCATAACTTTTATAGTTATCGGCATCTGGCACGGGGCAGAAGCAAAGTATATCGCCTTCGGATTTTGGAACGGACTTGTGATTATGATCTCGAGCCTTATGAAGCCGCTGACGGATAAGCTCACCGAAAAGCTTCATATTAAACGTGAAAGCTTTTTCTATTCGGTTTTCTGTATGCTCAGAACCTTCATAGTTGTGCTCATCGGATATTATTTCGATATTGCAAAGGGCTTTAAGGATGCAATGAGCATGATTTGGCGTTCCGTTACCGATTTCCGTATAGGTGATTTCGCTTCCTTTGCCTGCCTTGCCAAAAGCAAGATTGATATGTTCGATTATCTGATAATTTTCGGCGGGTGTACGGTGATCTTTATAATCTCGATAATACAGGAAAAGGAAAAAGACTCCGTTCGCAATTTGCTTTGCGAAAAGAGCCTGGCATTGCAGTGGCTTTTATATATTTTAATGATAGTTGCGATTGCTTTGTTCGGTTATTACGGGCCGGGAACGACTCCGGCGGACTTTGTATATATGCAGTTTTGAGGAATTGAAAGATGAAAAAATTTCTAAGATTTATTTGCTTTCTCCTTGTTGTTTCAACGGTGATGTTCGGCTTGAATTCTGCTCTGAGCACCAACAGCGACAAGGACGGCGTACACATAAGAGGATATTTTAAGGAGCCGAAGAATACTGTTGATGTTCTGCTTATCGGCGCAAGCGAGCTTTACACGGGCTTTAATTCTCCGCTTGCATGGGAGAAATACGGCTTTACAAGCTATGATTTGAGCTTTGCCGCAATGCCGGGGGCATTGTATAAGACTGTTACACAAAAAGCGCTGAAAACTCAGTCACCGAAGCTTGTTGTGTTCGAGATAAACGGCTTTTTGCACAGTGAAAAGTATCTTACCCATCGCAGGCCTGTTCACGCTTGGTTCGATACAGTCGGCATTGACTCCGACGGAAAGAAATTTCTTGAACAAAACATTCCCGAAAAGGAACACATTGAGTATTATCTGCCTTTTTATAAATACCATGCAAATTGGCGGGAACCGCTTATCTGTGCACGAAACGCGATGAGCAGACTTACGCTTGAAATCGAGGGGATAAGCTATTCCAAGGCATTTGCGAATACGGCTCTTAAAAGGAAAAATGGCGAAATAAAGAACAAAAACATTTGCTTTACTAAAAAGGCTAAAGAATATATGACCGGGCTCTTGGATTATTGTCGGGATGAGGGAATCCAAAATGTACTGTTTATCAGAGCGCCGCATTGCCTGAAAAACGGGAACTCCGAAGCGTCGGCGGAAATAAAAAAGCTTATTGAAAGCTACGGTTACCGCTTCGTTGATTTTGAAAACGCATACGATGCTATAGGTCTTGATCCGCAGAACGATTTTTATAATCATGAGCATCTCAATATCTACGGCATGGAGAAATTTACTGCCTTTTTCGGCAAGTATATTTGTGATAATTATAACGTGAAAACCGCCCATACCGCAGAAACGGTTGAACAGTGGAACAAATGCGCCGATATAATGAACAGGACGATTGAGGAATGTAAAAACGATCCGAACCAAAGCATTTATTATGAGCTGACCGCCTACGAAACAGCGAAGGGCAGAAAGCATACGATACTCTCAAAGGTCGAAACCGGTGGCAAGAAAAATAAGCACAGCAAGTAAATAACAGAAAAATAAGCCCCGGGAACAAATAAAGTTCTCGGGGCTTGGAGCTGCTAACCGGACTCGAACCGGTGACCTCATCCTTACCAAGGATGTGCTCTACCACCTGAGCCATAGCAGCACGTCACAACGCATATTATATTATCATAATCACGGCTGCTTGTCAAGTATAATTTTTAACATAAAAAGACGTTATTTTTTTCGTGTCAAAGATGTTTTTTTGGAATTGAATTGTAGATTTTTTTTGCTGTTTATGATAGAATTATTTTTATAATATTTTGATTATTTTTTCATGCAAGGGGATATTTAAATGGATAAATCATATATAAGTGTAATTCTTCCTCAGGTGTCCGATGAGGGCAGACTGGCAGGCTGGTTGGACAATGTTTTTTCGCAGGGAGTTGATGTCGAGGTTCTTATCTGTGACAGGATTGATCCCGAAAGACTTGCCTCTCTCGGTGAAGATATTCTTGCCAAGGTCAAGGTTTTTCCGGCGCAGGATAAGGCGGTTGCTTTGAAAAAGGCGATCTCCGACGCGCAGGGCGGTTATATTCTCTTCTCCGATGTCGGTATAACCTATGCTGACGATGCTTTTGCCGCATTACTTGCAAGAGGTGTATGCGTGTTTAACGGTGCCTCGGCAGACGGCAACCTTTTCTCCGCTGACTTTTTCTTTGATGAGATTGCATCGAAGAACGGCTATTTCTGCTGCCTTATGAATGCCGAAACCGTGCAAAAAAATCAAATCCTGCCTGTAGGAGGCACGGCATTTTCAATTATGAACATGATAGCCGACTATGCGCGATATGATGAGATCACGCCGATTCACGAAAGCCTTTTTAATATCACGCGGCTGCCTGAGACTTCGGCCGATGCCGAGGACATTGCAAGCCTTGAGAATTATTCGTGGCTTTTTTCTCAGACGGCGAGCGACCGTGTGACACTTTTTTATATTCGCAACGTGATGTCGGTTTTCGGGTCGTGCGAACAGAAGGAAAGCTTTGAAATGCTCAAAAATGTTTTGCTCCCGTTCATGGGCAACTATGCCGTTTGCGCATGGTTCAAGGAGGCTTACGGCTGGGATGCCGAGCTTCTTAAGACCGATATAAGTGTTGAGGATTTTCGCAGGCTCGGAACGGAAACAAAATACAGCGAGGTAGTTATGCCTATAAAGGCAAAGGATGCGGTTGTCAGCTTTTATTTCGGAAAATTCGGCAAGGTCGTTCTCAAACAGTGCCTTTTTGCCTACCTCTATTACAAAGCATATCACATGAAACCCGGCGCTCTTAGGGACAAGCTCTGCACGTTCTTCAAGAGCAGGCTCGGAGGTGACTTCAATGCCTGAATACAAGGCGACGGTGATTATTCCCGTCTATAATGTTGAAAAATTTGTCGAAAGCTGTCTTGCTTCTCTGACCGAGCAGACGATCGGCTTTGAGAATATCGAAGTCCTTCTCGTTAACGACGGCTCGACGGATAACAGCAAAACAATTTGCAAGGGCTTTGCCGATAAATATGAAAATGTTGTGCTTTATTCCAAGGAAAATGAGGGGCTTTCGAAAACGAGAAATTACGCTCTCACGAGGGCGAACGGAAAGTATATTTTCTTTCTTGATTCCGATGACAGGCTCAGAGCGGACACGGTAAAATCCGTGACGGATTTTTTTGATACGGTTTACGATGAGGTCGATCTTGTAACATATAAAATAATTCAATACTTTAACGGCGTTCCCGTTATTACACATTACAGATATCGAACGCTTCTGAAAACCGGTGTTTATGATTTGCTCGACCCGGAGAACAGGTTTATCACGCAGACGAATGTAAATATTTGCATCAAGAACAGGGGAGCGGACAATCTTCTTTTTGACACAACGCCGAATTTCCGCCATGAGGACGAGAAATACTGCTGTGAGGTACTCAGAGCGAAAATGAAAATCGGTTTTTGCGACAAGGGCGAGTATATATATAACCGTGACAACATGGACAGCATTGTTTCAACAAAATTTTCACCCGAAAATATATTTGACACGTCAATGGATTTTTACGAGCAGCTTTTTGACAGCTTCGGACGCTTTGCTCCGACATATTATCAGGGCATCGTGTTCAACGATTTCCGATGGAAGCTCAAGGACGGGAAATTTTTACCTGTTCATCTCGACGGCGAGGAATGGGAAAAGGCTGATATGCGAATTGACCGACTGCTTGCGAGAATTGAGGAGGACACAATCGTTCTGCATCCGTCCGTGCCGGAGCTGCAGCGCTTTTATTGGCTTATGCGCCGCCCGAACAGTCATCCGATTGTGCTTTGCGATGAAGGTAAAATAAGCATTGTCCTGAACGGCAGAGAGCTTCTCTCGGCAAAGAATATCAAACTCGATGCCAAAAACGGCAAGGCAAAGCTGATGTCGCCCGTGTTCTTTTTCCTGAGAAAGAGTCAGGTTAAGATTTTGGTTAACGGCAAATCCGTTGATTTCTGCTTTGAAAAGAACATGAAAGATACAGATATGTCTGATTTTATGCCGAGCTTCGATTTTGACGGTCAGGCTGAAAACGGTATCGTGGTTGTTATAAATTCAAAGAAATATAAATGTACGAAATGATTCGGTGCGCAGCTTCGGCTGCGCATTTTTTGTTTTATGGGAGGAAAAGGCAATGAATTTTAACTTGCATAAGTTTGTTTCGGAAGCCGAGGAGAAAATACCGGAGACCGTTTCGGACAGCAGCGGCGCTGTCTTAACTCCCGGCAAGCCGCAAACCTGCGAGGGCAACGGAAGCAATGATGCGTATGAAATCTGTTGCGATGAATGTGATTGATTCCTTGCCTGCTTCCCGGAATATTGTGATTTGAGCTATTCTCCGACCGAGGAACTGCCGATGAATTATGAGTACAAAGACGTTGACGGCGATTGGCCGTTTTGAAGAAAAGAAAAAGAAGCAGCCGAGTGACTGCTTCTTAATTTTTTTACTTTTCTCAGATCTTCATTGCAACGTCGTATGCACGCCATACAACAGAACGAAGGTTACCGATTGCAAGGCAGTCACCGACAAGGTGAACGTTGCCCGACTTCTCGGCAAGAGGAGCCGGAATGTAGCCTGCACAGCTGATGACGGAATCGCAGGGGATTTCAATCTCCTTACCGTCCTTCTGAGTGCAAACGATTGAGCCGTCCTTAACTTCCTTGAGGGTTGTCTCAAGATAAACCGGAGTCTTGTTGAGTGCGAACCACTCTCTGAGGTATGAGGAGTTTGCAAGACAAACACCCTTCTGGCTTACAAGGTCATCCTTCATCTCAACGATGATCGGATTCTTGCCCTTGAGAGCAAGCTCATAAGCGATCTCACTGCCGGTAAGTCCGCCGCCGATAACGGCAACTGTGTCGCCTACGGGTGTGCCTGTAAGGAATTCGCAAGCCTCAACCATCTTCTCGTAGCCCGGAACTCTTCTGAGCTGACGCGGAGTTGAACCTGTAGCAACGATTACCGGTGCATCGCCGAATACGGCAATGTCCTTGACCTCGTCGTTGAGCTTAACCTCAATGTTGAGCTTCTTCATCTGAAGTCTGTACCACTCAAGAAGCTCACGAAGCTTGCCCTTGTAGCTCTCTGCGCTGGCGGGGATAAATGTACCGCCGAGAACATCGCTCTTCTCATGGATGATCGGGTTGTGGCCTCTGAGCTTGAGAACTCTTGCGGCCTCCATGCCTCCGATACCGCCGCCGATGATGTGAACGGTCTTGGGCGAAGTCGTTTTCTTAATATAATGCTTGTTCCACTGCATTGTCTCTGCATTAACCGCACAGCGTGCAAGGTGGAGACTGTCGGAAAGCTCCTGATCGTTCGGTACGCCCTTGTAATGGCACATATTGAAGCAGCCGTTGTGGCAAAGGATACAGGGACGGATATCCTCTTCCTGATCGTTCATCATCTTGGTTACCCATGCCTGGTCTGCAAGGAACGGACGTGCGAAGCCTGCGCCGTCAAGCTTGCCTTCCTTGATCGAGTCTGCGGCAACTCTCGGGTCGAGACGTCCTGCGCAGATAACGGGGATATCAATAAAGTTCTTTATGTGCTCAACATCTGCAAGGTTGCAGTTCTCGGGCATGTAAACAGGAGGATGTGCCCAGTACCATGCGTCATATGTACCGTTATCGCAGTTAAGGCAGTCGTAGCCTGCATCCTGAAGATACTTTGCAGCCTTCTCGGATTCTTCCATGTCACGGCCGACCTCAACATAGTCCTCGCCGGGGATAGCACCCTGACGGAAGCCCTTTGTTTTGGAGATAACGCTGTAACGAAGTGAAACCGGGAAATCGTCGCCGCAAGCCTTCTTGATGGCCTGAACAACCTCAACAGGGAAACGGTAGCGGTTCTCGAAGCTTCCGCCGTATTCGTCGGTACGCTTGTTGACATACTTGAGTGTGAACTGGTCAAGAAGATAACCCTCATGCACAGCGTGAACCTCAACACCGTCAACGCCTGCGTCCTTGAGCATCTTTGCGCTCTTTGCGAATGCGTCAACAAACTTCTTGATTTCCTCCTTAGTCAAGGCTCTCGACGGAACCTTATCCGACCAGCGGTTCGGAGAGGGGCTTGCCGAAGCCGTGATCATATCAAGATCCATAAAAGGCTTGCTGAGAACCTTAAGCACAGGATTGGTGAAAAGGGTCTCCATCATGGAGCTGATTGTGAACGAACGGCCGAATCCGGCGGTAAGCTGAACAAAAAGCTTTGCGCCCGTCTTGTGGAACTCGGGCATCCACTTTTTGAGATCATCGTACATCTTCTTGTTTTTGTACAGCCACTGACCGAACATCGGGTTATAAACGGGCTGACAGCCGGGGAGAATAAGTCCGACGTTGTTCTTGGCGATTTCCATAATGAACTTTGCGCCGTCTTTATCGAAATGGTTCTTTTCCATCCATCCGAAAAGGTCGGTGCCGCCCATGCTCGTCAGAACTATACGGTTCTTGATTTCGCAATTACCGATCTTCCACGGCGTAAATAAAGGTTCTAATTTCTGATCCATATTTTACCTCCTGAATTGATTTATAATCAGTTTCCGTTTAATTATAACACGTCATTATAAAAAATGGAAGTAGTTAAGCATAAATTTTGTTAAAAATTTCACCTATCATTATTTAAATACATAAAATAGTTTTTCTTGCAAAATATTCCGTTGCATGATATATTATATAAGTAATATTGAAAGGACGGGTTTTATGGATTTTAACTGTCAGGTTTCTGTAATAGTTCCTGTTTACAATGTTGAAAGTTACTTAAACAGATGTATTGATTCATTGATATCACAGACTATTGATAAAAAAGATATGGAGGTTATACTCGTTGACGACGGCTCGACGGATAACAGCCCTGCCATCTGCGATGAATATGCCGAAAAGTACGATTATATAAGAGTATTTCACATTGAAAACAACGGCGTTTCAAATGCAAGAAATCTCGGAATGGACAAGGCACAAGGTAAATATATAATGTTCCTTGATTCTGATGACTATCTTTCCGGGAATTCCGTTAAAAGCATCGCAAAGTTTTTTAACAAGAATGAGGACCGTGTCGATGTTGTAACTTACCGTGAAAAGGTCGATGTGCGCGGAAAGATAAAGGACAGCACCCATTTCAGATATCATTATATTAAAAAAAGCGGGGTCTATGACCTTGATACACCGGAGTATATGTTCTTCGTTCAGTCGCACATGAATATCTGCGTGAAAAACAGGGGCAAGGATAATTTCAAGTTTGATACAACTATGATTTTCCATGAGGATCAGAAATTTATTCTTTCTAACCTTGCCGAAAAAGGAAAAATCGGCTTCTGCAAACCGGCTGTGTATTATTATTATAAGAATATGAACGGTGCAACGAGCACAAGAAGTCATCCGTATTATATTTTCGAAAAAACAATGGCACTTTGGGAATCGTTTATACCGGACAAAAAATATGTGCCGAAATATGTTCAGGCGTTTTTCCTGCATGATTTTCACTGGAAGCTCAAAGCCGATCTTCTTTGGCCATATCACTATAAGGGGGAAGAATTTCAAAAGGCATTTGACAGAATCGTCAATCTCTTGAAGCGTATTGACGATGATGTGATAATAAATTTTCCGGATCTCTCCTATCCTCATAAGGCGTATATCTTTGAGCTTAAATACGGCAACAGAGTCTCTCTTTGTGAAAAGGACGATATGTATACGTTCAATATTGACGGCGAGGAATTGCTCAGATGTCCGAATATTGAAATTTTTATGACGAGGTTCAATGTTAATCACGGCTTGCTGACGATGATAGGCGTTGTTAAATGCATCGCTTTTAACTTTACCGATGACATCAGGGTTACGGCTGAATACAGGCTTAAAAACGGAAGCAGCGAAACACAGGAGCTTGAACTCAAGGAATCCTCGCTTGGAATATTTGCCTCACAGACCAAAACCAACAAATTCAAGATGTTTATCATCAAGCGCCCTGTTGAGGATTTGAAGGATATCGTATTTACGACTACGCTTGACGGCAAAGAATATGACGTTAATTTTACTTTCCCTCAGACCTGTCCGTTTAACAAGGCGGCAAGGAGAAAGTCATATATTTGTGAGAATAGATTTATCAAATGCAAAAAGGATAAAATCAAGTTCCGAAAAGCAAATATTTTCCATATTCTCGCTTATGTTATCAGAACGGTTTTTCTTGCGCCGAAGATAGGCTATCGCAACGCAATGACAAAGCTCGCAGCGCCGGGGATAAAGAAAAAACACCGTATTTGGCTTTATTGCGATTCCTCAAAAACGGTGAAGGACAATGCTTACTATCAGTTTATCCACGATTGCCAAAAGGACGACGGAATCGAACGGTATTATATCTTTAATAAAGATTCCGATATTACCGGCTGGTTTGATGACTCGCAAAAAGAGAAGCTTATTGAATACGGCTCGGTCAAGCACAGACTTTATGCACTTTCCGCAGATAAAATATTGACTTCTTTTTACGGATTGCAGGACTTCTTATGCTATCCGAACGGTGCATTTAAGTATTTCTCCGACCTTACAACCTTTGAACTTATTTACCTGCAACACGGCGTGCTTCATGCTCATTTGCCGACAATGTATTCGCTCGACAGGATGATGCTTGATAAAGAGATTGTTTCAACCAATTTTGAAGTTGAAAATCTTATAAAGAATTATTGCTTTGAGGATTCGTTCTTAATCAAGAGCGGCATGCCGAGACTAAGTATGATTCCAAAGGACAAAAAGCCCGAGAAAAAAATTCTTTTTGCCCCGAGCTGGAGAAAATTCCTTGTTGAATCCGATGATATGGGTAGCTGGATTGCAAAAGATGAGACTTTTGTTAAGTCGGATTTCTATAAAAATACAATGGCGTTTTTGACCGATGAAAGGCTGAACAGAGCGTTGAAGGAGCATGGATATGTGCTCGATTTTAAACCTCACCCGAATTTCAGAGTGTATGACGGACTGTTCAAGCTGAACGGTGAAACGACGCGCCTTGCCCCGAAAAAGGTTGACGAATATTCATACAGTGTGTTTATAACGGACTTTTCGTCGTTCATGTTCGATTTTATTTATCTCAAACGACCGATACTTTACTTTATGCCGGATCTGGAGCTTTTTGAAGCAGGCCTCAATCATTACAGAAAGCTGGATATTCCTCTTGATCAGGGCTTCGGCGAGTTTTCATCAGATCCGAAAAAGGCGGTGGACGATGTAATAGCATTGCTTGATAACGGATGCGTTCCCGAAAAGAAATACATCGACAGAATGAACGGCTTGTTCTTTGAAAACGGCAATCCCGAGGATTTGCTCTATGATGCACTTATGAAAGACTGACCCTACTAATAAAAGCCTCTCCTTGTTCAAAATTGACGCAAGGGGAGACTTTTGGATATTAAAGGATGTTGATTGATTTTCTCATAAAGAGCTTTTTATATACTGTGCGTTTTGTTATTGTCCTTAGACAAAAGCACTTCCTGACGAAGATTCCCGTACTTGCACCAAAGCTTTGGGTCGGTGTATTTTTTCCAGCTTTCAAAATTGTTATTTATGAGAAAATCTCTCATTTCCGTTGCTGAAATATCAATTGTTTTAGGAATATAAAGCTCGGCGATTGAAGCACCCTCAACACTGTCAAACCAGCTTATTCGTCTTGCCTCCTTGCCGGATATGAGCAGATCCGGCATTTCGCCGAAGCGGTCAATGACATTTTTCAGGACGTAATCTCCCCATGTTGAATTGTTGCCGACGCCTATATCGGGGAGAGGGTAGACGTATATTTTTTCACCGAAAACCGTTTTGAGGATATCCTCTCTCGTCTCGTATGAAAAGGGGTTTTTGCTTGTGCCGGATTCGTTGGACGAGCCGACGAAGATTCCGACCTTGTCGCAAAGCTCAATCGCCCTGTTTATCATGTCGGCGTGTCCCGAATGGAGAGTCTGAAAGCGTCCGACCAAAATTCCCAGTCTGTAAGGTTTATTGTTCATGTTAAATCTCCCACTTTTTATTCGTGTGCAAAATCGTATATTTTCTGTATCTCGGGCGGCAGCTTGTCCGGAAGAATTTTCTTCAAATTATCCTCGTTCCCGTCCTTTATCGCCTGTTCATAATACCAGCACTTGAACTGAAGCATGGCACGGGTTTTTTCAAGACGTTTCATTTCTTTTTCAACGTTTTCCTTTTGCTTGATAAAAAGCTCCAGTCGCTTGGAATATGTGCCGTCACCTTCGGCACACCACTGAATAAATTGACGAATATCCTTGATTTCAAGACCCGACTTTTTAAGACACTCGATAACATTGAGCGTTTCAAGGTCACGGTCACTGAATTTGCGTATGTCGGAGGAACGCTCGATGTTCGGCAGAAGACCCTCCTTGTCGTAATGCTCATGGTCAATAAAGAAGCATAGATGAACTTTCGGTAGCGGCTACCGATACTAAGCCGCATACGGCAACGCCAGACCGTCCCGCAATTCCGAACAAGGCGAAAAATTGCCTTAATGTATTTTTATTTATTATTTTAAAAGCTGTTTTCTTTTAATTTAACACATCACGCATAGAGCAATGCGTGATGTGTTGATTGTAATATATATTCAATAAATCTTTAGCATTATTTTACTGTTATCTATTGTGGCGTTGTTATTCCGTGTCGTGCAATCGCTTCATCGTATGTTTCATCGAATGGACAATCAGAGGAATTGGCAATATAAAACTTGCCTCCGAGTTCCATTATGCATTCGGTTGAGATCCGCCAAATACCGAAAGAGAACTCCTTTCCGTTTGTTGAAACAACGACAATTCTCATTCCTCCTCCGTTTAAGGGTCTATCCGATTCTGTTTAGCTCAAGTTTCTGAAAAAACTCTTTTCACTTGGAAATCAAGTTATCATCGCTGAAAACAGCCCGCTCAGGCGAAGTCACACCCTTGCGTAGAGTAATCTTTTCGATTTGTTTGTCAGTGAATTTTGCATAGCCCGTTACATCGTTAATTTCAATCCACCGTGCGCTGTTTCTTCTGACAATTGTAATTACGAGCGCTGCACCTATTATTACTGTTATGACACAAATCCATAACAACGGATTTTTCATATGCCTCTCCCGGTTATCCTGAAAAGGTTGAATACTGTTTCGAATGGGGCTCGGTCAATCCAGATGAAACACCCCATCGGGGTCGTAGGCGGTCGCGCCGATGATTTCGATTCCGTAATGCTCGTATAACCTGCCATCGCCGTCCATATCGATCCAGCGTGCGTCAAGTTCTGTCTCATCCAGCAGGCAGCGTCCCACGCAGGCAGGGTCATTGAAGAAAAACCGGTATCCGCTTTTCAGCCGTCTGTAGCCGACGCAGATCACCCAGTGCCCTTCCGTAAGATAGGTTTCCGCATCGGAGGGGTCGCCAGTGTTGTAGCTTCCGTCGTCCGCCGACGACCACGCCTGCATACACATCAGCATCGGATGGTGAGAGTCAAGCGCAGCAACCAGCTCCGAAACGGTCATATGTTCCTTTGCGGCGGCGGTCACTCCGTTTTCGGCAAAAAAACGGGTGATGTTCTCCGGCGGCGTGCCTGCCTCCTCGGTCGTCCCCAGCGCTTCTTCATAGGCTGTGAGGTTGAGGTCACCCTCATATGGGAAAAGCCAGTTCATCAGCATCTGCACACACGTCGTTCCGCAGGTATATCCGCCGTACTGCCTCAGCGCAGGAATTTCGAGCAGCACGTCCGCCCTCGCAACGGTATCGTCGTATGGACTCTGCACCTGTGTTTGCGAAGCACAAGCGAACAGCGCCGCCGCAATGACCGGCGCCCAAAGAAGTGTCAGTGCTTTCTTCATTGTGTCCACGTCGTTTCGTTCGTCGTCAGTCCGTAGTGCGTGATATCGCTCCAGTGTCTTCGTATGACAATGTCGGCGGTTAGGTCGGTGTTGTTGTAGGCTATTGACCATTGCGTGTTGCTCGTGATGCTTTCGGGATTTGGCTCCTGCGAGGCTGCTATCAGAGCCGCCCATACGGTATCGTCAGTATAATTTCCGCTTTGCTGTTCAAATACGTCTAATACGGCATCATAACGTTCTCTGCCGTGACCGTAAATACCGTTTCTCTGATCCGGCAGCACCTTTTCTTTGTATAAGCCGTAAAAGTTTGTTATGGCGTTTATCGGCATTGCGACAAGCTCCCGCGCTTCGCTCTCGCAGTCGTATTCTATCACTCTGCCGTCGCCTGTGGCATCGGTGATATAAAAATGATAATCCCTGCCGCTCGAAGCAAACATATCGTATTGCCTGAGAAGCTCAACCGCCTCCTGCGTGGTTGCCGCCCTATCTAGCACCAAGCGGATTGCAAGGGTGGTCGTGATGACGGGCTTCCCCGTATCTTGATGTACAGGCTCACTGTCAAGCGTCAGGACAGCAATGGATACGCCCTTTTCATTCATTCCGTCAAGGCAGATGAACGGAGCTGTCAGGGTTGCGAGCCTTTTTTTCATGCTTTCTTCAGGGACATTTGCCGAAATATTATCGAGCGCCGCGAAAGCGACCGATTTATAGCCGTCCGTTGGAGTGCAATAAACAAGCATTGCCGAGGTGTCGTTCTTGAAATCGTAGTTGCGCCCCATATGTACATCGCCGACGGTATTGGTCAGCGTAAACGCCGTGCAGCCGAAGTCGGGTACCTTGATACTCACGGGGAGCATCGGCAGCGCCTCGCTCAGAATGGCATCGATCATCGTCTGATTATCGGTAATGCCGTAATTTATTACGTCATCAAGGCTGTAATTGTATTTTACATCCATTCGGTAAAGGTTGTACCTGTCGTCATAATTGGTCAGCTTCTCTATGCTGTCAACTGTTTGAAAACGGGTAAAATACACGCCCGTAAACACAAGCACGACAGCGAGTAAAACGGCAAGAACCGCGCCCAATGAGATCAGTGTGATTTTAAGCGGCTTTTTCATCGTATTCTTTCCTTTCCGCCGTCTCCGGCAGGGTGTTCGACTTGGTATATTTTATCTGTTGTACTTCTTCTTTTTTCTTGTGAGCGCTGCCGCCGACGCTGTTTTCGCCGCCGCAGATACAGTGTGCAAAGCCAAAGCCTGTGTCGTAAGGTAGATACATGGAGTTACATCCAATCGATGTAGATAGATGCTCTCACAGTTTCATGAATAGTATACCATATCCTAAAGGAAGTTTCAACGTCTTGATCTCTCGTTTTGGAACATTTTTTGTAAATGTGGCATCAGAACCGAGATATATTCTCTCTTTTTATAAGAGGGGGATATACGCAGATTTACGGCAGTAGCAGAGCGTGAGTTGTCAGAGCGAGAAGCGCATCGGGGAGCTGTCCGCCATCTTCAAGCGGCTGTATGAGGACAGCGTGACCGGGCGCATCTCCGATGAACGGTTTGCGGAGCTGTCTGCCGACTATGAAGCGGAGCAGCGGCAGGTCAGGGAACACGCCGCCGAGCTGCAAGCGGAGCTTTCCAAGGCGCAGGAGGCTACGGTCAACGCCGGGAAGTTTATGAACATCGTCCGCAAATACACCAGCTTTGAGGAGCTGACCCCCACCCTGTTGCGGGAGTTTATTGAGAAAATCGTCGTGCATGAGTGCAGCTATGACGAGAACAAAAACCGTAGACAGGAAATCGAGATATACTATTCTTTCGTCGGCAAGGTAGACTTGCCCGAATAACGCCCGACCTGTCCGGTACAAGAGCTAAGTGCCGGATGGGAACGGCAAAAAATTTTACACTTCTATTGCTTCTTTATCTAATACAAACTAATAACGAAGAGTTGAAACCGGCAAATTGAATTTTTCCGAAACCTGACCGATGCTGTACATAAAAACACCTCACAATTTTTCAAAAAAACACTTGACCTAAAGTTAAGTTTAGATGATATAATCATTATACAGCAAAGAATTATATATGTCAATGTCGAAAGGAAGGAACAAATCATGTCCAAAAAAGTTCTTATTATAAGTACAAGCTTGCGAAAAAACAGCAATTCCGAGGCACTTGCAAAGGCTTTTGCCGACGGTGCTTTCAGCGCAGGCAACGAGGTTGAAACCGTTTCGCTAATGGGCAAGAATATAGCGTTTTGCAAGGGCTGTCTTGCCTGTCAGAATCTCGGCCATTGCGTAATCGGTGACGATGCGCTTGAAATTACCGAAAAAATGAAAAACGCCGAGGTTATAGCTTTCGCAACGCCGATTTATTATTATGAGATGAGCGGTCAGATGAAAACATTGCTTGACCGTGCAAATTCGCTTTTTTCGAGTGACTGTAAATTCAGGGACATCTATTTCCTGTCAACTGCCGCCGATGACGGGAGCGGAGTTGACGAACGCGCGCTTCACGGACTTGAGGGTTGGATAGTCTGTTACGAAAAATGCAAGCTTGCCGGAAAGGTTTTCGCCGGAGGAGTCAATGCTCCGGGCTCAATTAACGGTCATTCGGCACTGAAAGAAGCGTACGATATGGCAGCAAAAATAAAATAAATCTTTGCGAAAGTGAAATGCAAAGCCGCCGAGGCCGTTCACTCTTATTCATTAACCGGGAAATCCGCATTATCTCGAAAAAAATATAAAGAAAATAAAAAAAGAAAAGTCGCACGAAACATGCGACTTTTTTTGGTGCCGGTGACCGGACTTGAACCGGTACGATGTTGCCACCGAGGGATTTTAAGTCCCTTGCGTCTGCCTATTCCGCCACACCGGCTTATGTGCGGCAACTGTTACATTATACACAACAGTTGCCGTTTTGTCAACATAACAATAATCTAATTATTTATCAGCCGTTGATTATTTCGTGAAGGTGTGCCTTCAATGCATCAAGGCGAGCGTGAGCATTTTCTCTGCTCTTGTCCTGAATAGAATAGTAAACCTTGAGCTTCGGCTCTGTTCCTGACGGCCTGATAGCAAGCCATGAGCCGTCCTCAAAAATATACTTGAGAACATTCTCCTTCGGAAGGTCTGCAATACCCTTTGAGAAGTCGTAAACCTTCTTGATGTTGTCGAAGAATTTGCTGCCGTTTTCACGGAACTCGGTCATGAGGCTCTGAATCTTCTGTGCACCCTCGATGCCCTTGAGAACGAAGGTGTCAAGAGAATCAAGATAATAACCGTATTTATCGTAGATATCATTAAGTGCGTCGATAAGGGTCTTGCCCTGATTGTAATAATAAGCCGCCATCTGGCATACGAGCATTGATGAAACAACAGCGTCCTTATCCCTTGCATGTGTGCCGACGAGGTAGCCGTAGCTCTCCTCATAGCCGATAATGAATTCTCTGTCACCGGACTTTTCGTATCTGTTTATCTGATCGCCGATGTATTTAAAGCCTGTGAGCGTTTCGGCAACCTGAAGTCCGAAGCTTCTTGCAATGTTTGCACCAAGCTCACTTGTAACGATTGTCTTAACAAGAGTTGACTTGCTGTTGAGCGAATCCTTTTTCATATTGAGCACAAAGTTAACGAGAAGCGCACCCATCTGATTACCTGTGATAAGAACGTATTTGCCGTCGTGCTTTACGCCTGCGCCGATACGGTCACAGTCGGGATCGGTTCCGAAAACAAGGTCGGCATCCTCACGCTCAGCCTGCTTGAGAGCGAGAGTAAGAGCGTCCTTCTCCTCGGGATTCGGGGAACGAACGGTTGAGAAATTGCCGTCGGGGAGCTCCTGCTCCTTAACGACAGAGATGTTCATACCCTCGAGAATTTTTCTGACGGGGATATTGCCTGTGCCGTGAAGGGGAGTGTAAACGATCTTGACGTTCGAAGGCTCCTCGTAAAGTGACTGCTTCCTGACTTCCTTGAGAAATGCGTCAAGCACCTCTGAGCCGATTGACTGATAAAGTCCTTTCTTTGCAGCTTCTTCAAGATCCATGTGCGGAACCGCCTTGAGATCCTCAATCGCATTTACATATCCTATAACCTTGTTTGCCTGATCGGGGCAAAGCTGGCAGCCTGTTTCGTCATAAATCTTGTAGCCGTTATATTCCTTCGGGTTGTGGCTGGCGGTAACAACCGCGCCCGCCGTGCAGCCGAGATATCTTACGGTGAACGAAAGAACCGGAGTCGGCATGAGTGTATCGTAAAGATAAACCTTAATTCCGTTAGCGCAGAGGACCTCTGCAGCGTATATGGCAAACTGTCTTGAATTGTTTCTTGAATCGTGAGCGATCGCAACGCTCTTTTCGCCGTCAAACTCGGCTTTAAGATAATCCGCAAGACCCTGAGTAGCCTTGCTTACGGTATATTTGTTCATTCTGTTGGCGCCTGCGCCCATGATTCCTCTCAGTCCGCCTGTGCCGAACTCGAGATCCTTATAAAATCTGTCCTCAATTTCTTTTTCATCGGTGATTGCGAGAAGCTCTGCTTTTGTATCTTCGTCAAAACCGAGCCACTGCTGATATTTTTCTTTGTAGTCCATAACGATGCTCCTTTACCTAAGAAAATTTAATTTTCCCTCAAATTTCTCCACATAAATCATATCACAAATGCACCGCTTAGTCAACGGACAAAGGGCAAAATATAATATATTTTATGCGGAAAAAATCACGGATATTAAGTGACAATAAAAATTTTATTTATGAAAAAATCCGACCCTCGTTTGAAGGTCGGATAATTTTCGGTCTGTCACTGTTTGTTTTTCTTTCTCTTTTTCTTCACGATTAAAATTACAAGTGCCGCAACGGCTGCGATGAGCACGATATAGGGGCTTTCGCCGAGAATAAATATGCCGAGGCTTCTGAAAAACTGTCCTATATTGTAAATACTCTCGAAGAAATTCTCTTTGACCTGCGAGCCGAAGCCGGTCGGAGTTTTCTTTACCCGTTCAACCTCGGAAATGCTTATCAGGATTTCGGAATATGCAATGCGCTGATCGTAGTTTTTCTTTTGCACTCTGAGCGATTCAAGCTCACCTCTGACGCTTGCGAGTCTTTCCTGAACGCTCATTGTGTCCTGAACCGTTTCGCATTTTGCGAGGATGCCGAGCAAGGCCTTTTCTTCCATTTCGAGTGCTTTTATTTGGCTCTCGGTATTGGTGTAATTATCCGTAACGTCCAAGGCTTCAATGTTCTTTGATGTAATCGTTCCCGTTTTTTCAAGAAAATCAATGAATTCCTCAAGCTTTTCGGCAGGGACGCAAACGTTTGTGTCAACCGTCAGATAACCGTCGTACTTGCTTTGATTGAGCGACGAGGTGTAGCCCTTGAGGGAGCTTATCTGTGAGTTGATATTTTTAATCAGCTCGTCGGCATTTTTGGTTTCCAACCTGACGGAAGCTTTTTTTATCAGCTTCTGCGAAGATGCTGACGCAGCGTTCGCATTGCCGTATGATCCGGCACTTTCGTTAGCGTTGCCTGCGCCGTTTGAATTGTTATAGCTGTATGAGCCACTGTCGCCGATCTCAATCGAACTTTTGCTTTGGAAAAGTGACGGGCCTACTCCGTAAACTCCGCATATCAGCACTGTAACAGCGAGGCAGGCGGCAACAATTGCCGTAATCTTTTTTCCTTTTTTGTGCTTTGCCGAATGGACAGGCTTCAGCTTGGAAATATTGTCTTTAAGCGAATCGGGAGCATGAAGCTCGTCGACTTCTCTGATGTAGTCCGTTTTATTCATCGTCAAAACCTCCGATCATTTCTTCCTTTAGCATAGCTCTGCCACGGCTGAGCCATGAAAGGACGGTGTTCGGCTTTGCGTCGAGAATTTTGCCGATTTCCTTGGCGGTATAGCCCTCGTAATAGTGAAGGTAAACTGCGTTGCGGTAGTTTTCGGGCAACGCTCTGACCGCTTCAAGGACAGAATCCTCTTTCTGCGCCGTGTTATTTGGCAAAGGAGACTCGCAAAGCACGATTTTTGAGTTTTTTCTCAGCTCGTCACGGCAAAGGTTTATTGTCACACGGATAAGCCATGCTTTCAGATGCTCCTCGCCTCTGAAATGCTTTTCACTTTCAAGAAGCTTGACAAATACAGCCTGCGTTATATCTTCCGCATCGGCAGGTCTCGCCGAATTATGTACCGCAACACGGTAGACCGTATCCGTAAACTGAGAAAATGCGTAGGGGAAAGCGTCCTTTCCCGACATAAAAAATATCATGATATTGCCTCCTTTCATCTATAACACGTTTTGACAATGTGAATTATTGCAAGGGAGATTATTTTTTATAAAAGATTTATAAGCTCGGCAACTGTGAAATCATTATACATGGAATCGTCGAGAATATCAAGGTTTATCTGCGAATATTCGACCTCCTTCGAGTATCCGTAAAGAATACGCACACGCCTGTCAAAGCTCAGATCTGGGACGCTGTCGTAGAGCCTTTCGGTGATGATACACGCAAAAATGCCGTACTTGATCTTTGTAAGCAGGTCGAGGTCAAAGCAAGCCGTCATCATGTACCGCATGAGGTAATATTTGAAAAGTCTGATTATATCGTCGGAATATATTTCACTGTTGCGGTAAATCGCTTTTTCGTCCGAGAGGGAAATGAGCTTTTCTCTGCGCTCATCGCTGATATATTCCATCCTTTCGAGAACCTTGACGCACTCGGAAAACTCAACGGTGCTGTCGTCGCCGAGCAAGTCAACCTTGTCAATATCGCTTTGAAATTCTGCGGCGGAGAAAAGCACGGCGGAAAGCTTCATTTTAAGGTCAAAGCTTTCGTTGTCGAGAATCGCAAAAAACTCCTCACGCTTTTCCGTCAGCAGGTTATATATTCTGTCCGGGCTTTCAACCGTCCTGTCAAGGCTCACGTCCGTTTCTGGAGACAGAAGAATTTTTGCCGCTTCGGGGCAGCCGAGCCCGAGACCCGTCTCACGAATTTCGCCGTAATCGTCGAAGTATCTCGGAAAAAGCCGGCAGGTGTCGCAAAGCGCCGCTTCGCCCTTCTCAAGCTGAATTCGGCAAAGATTGTTTTCATTGAGCAGGGGACAGCGGCCGTTCTCGAGAGAGAAAATATATCCGTCCTCGTCCGTCGTCAGGTGCCTGTCAAAATATTGCTTCAAACCGCCACTTTCATTTTTGTAATTCTCAGCCGAAGCATCGTCGATCTCAACGTCCCAGCCGGCACAGCAGGTGTCGGGACAGCGGTCGGCAACGCATTTAAAAGCATCAAAATATTTTGGTTTTACTTTTTTCATCGCTTGTTCTTCCGTTCCTTAACAGTAAAAACGCTGTTCTTTTTAAAATTGTTAATAAAATTGTAACACCTTGCAATTAAATGTCAAGTATAATATATATCGTAAACCGATACGGTTATCAAAACCTGAAAGCGGGTTAATTATAAATGAACAGTTTCATGCAAAAATTATATAACTTCATGTGCGGCAGGTACGGGCTTGACAAGCTGACGGGATTTTTGATTTTATTAAATCTTCTTCTCAACGGTATAGGCTCGTTTATGCGTAATCGAATAGCTTATTATATCTTCTATGTTCTGGCTCTTGCTGTTTTCGTCTTTGCGGTTTTCCGTGTGCTGTCGAAAAATATCGAAAAGCGCCGCCGCGAGGGTGAATGGTTTGACAATTTGCTTGTCAGAACCAATTATACCGAGAGCTTTCGAAAGATGAAGCGCTGGTTCAAAAGGCAGGGCTTGAGATTTAAGTATTTCAAAACACACAGGTTCAGAGTTTGTCCGAATTGCGGTGAAAATCTGCGCCTTTCAAGAAAGCGCGGCAAGCGGAACATAACCTGCCCGATTTGCGGAAATAAATTCAGTATTCACATTTTGTTCTGAGGAAGTGGACTTTTGCTTGGGTATGTCAGGGCTTACAGGCCCGAAATGAAATTCAAGGATTATGATATGTACAAGGGCGTTTATTGCTCGCTTTGCAAGTCGATAGGCAAGCGTTACGGCTTGCTTGCAAGGCTTACACTGTCGTATGATTTCACTTTTCTTGCAATTCTGCGAATGGCGGTCAGGGAAAACAGAGTGTGCATGAAAAAATCGCACTGCTCGTTTAATCCCGTAAAAAGATGCTACGATTGCTCGGGCAGCAGCGTTGATATAGCATACACCGCTGATGTTTCCATGCTAACGTTTTATTATAAAATCAGGGATAACATCGCAGACAGTAAATTTTTCAAAAAATTGCTTTGCAAAATGCTGATGCCCTATGCCAATCATATATATAAAAAGGCGAAGAAAAACAATCCCGTGATCGCCGAAAAGCTGGGAAAGCTCATTAAGGAGCAGGCAGAGGCGGAGAAAAGAAATGCCGGCGTTGACGAGGCGGCGGACGCAAGCGCAAAAATGCTTGCCGAGATGGTCTCGACCGACATTGAAGCGTCGGACAACACGGCGCTGAACAGGCTCGGCTATTTCCTTGGCCGCTGGGTTTATCTTATTGACGCGGTTGACGACTGCGGGGACGATATAAGAAAGGGAAGCTTCAATCCGCTGAAAAAGCGATATAATATGCCGGATTTCAAGGAAACCTGTGAGAGAATGTTGTCGCTTACTGTCGGAGAAGCAATAAATAACTTGAATAAGCTGGAAATTTACAGATTCCGTGATATAATAGATAACGTGCTTGTTTACGGAACGGAATGTTCCGCCAAAAAAGTAATTTACAAGGAGGTTGAATGTTGTGAAAAATCCGTATGAAGTGCTCGGCGTTACGTCGTCGGCAAGCATGGACGAGATAAAAAGAGCATACCGCGACAAGGCTCGCCGATACAGCGAAAATCAAGCGAAAATGGACGAGTTAAACGATGCTTATGATTTTATAATCAACAATTTCGGCAGCAACAAAGCAAATACCTCCTATGCCGATTCGGGCTACGGAGCCGGCGCAGCAGGCGGACAGACCTCGGAATTCGGCGATATAAGAGCCAAGCTCAACAGCGGCAGAATAGACGATGCGGAAATGCTGCTCGACGGAATACCTTATCAGCGCAGAAATGCCGAATGGTACTATCTCAAGGGAACGATTCAGCACAGGAAAGGCTGGCTGGAGAGTGCACTTGAAAACTTTCGGAAAGCCAAGGAAATGGAGCCCGGTAATTCGGAGTATGAAGCCGCATTCAATCAGCTTGAGCGTGAGTCGAAGGGCGATTTCAGAAGGAACAGGCAGAACGAAGATAACGACGGTTGCTGCAGCCCGTGCAATATCTGTTCGTCGCTCATGTGCGCCGATTGCTGCTGCGAATGTATGGGCGGCGACCTTATAAGATGCTGTTGACGGTGATGATATGAAAAATACGGTAAAAACGGCTCTGGGCGGAATGTGCATCGGACTTTCGGCGGCGCTGATGATGCTCTCCTCGGTCATTCCTTTTTTGACATATGCGATTCCTGCCATGGCGGCGATACTCGTAATGTTTATGAGAATTGAATGTGACTGGAAATGGGGACTCGGCGTCTATTTCGGCACTGCGATAGTCAGCGCACTTGTTGTCCCAGAGAAGGAAGCGGTGGCTATCTACATAGCACTGATAGGCTATTATCCGCTGTTAAAAACTCTCTTTGACAAGCTGCCGAAAATTGTCGGCTATATAGTAAAGGCAGTTTTTTTTGTCGGGGTAACGGTTGCGACGTATTATATAATAATGCACGTTTTCGGCATATCGACCGAGCTTTTGGAGGATACGCAGGGATTTATGATTCCGTTGCTCGTCGTGCTCGGACTTGCGGCATTCATAATGTATGACATTGCAATTGAAAAGCTTGAAATAGCATATTACAGAAAATGGCAGAAGCAATTCAGAAAGTTATTTAAGAAGCACTGATTTTTCGGTGCTTCTTTTCATATGTACCGACTTGTCCGCATAGTATTTCTTCGGGAGGAATGAACAATGAGGAAATACCTGATACTTTGTTCGGTGCTGATGGCGGCGATGATAATTCTGCCGCTGACGGCAATGGAAAAGCCGAAAAAAACGGTAATTGTCAGCAATAAGCCGTCCGTAAATACGGAAAGCGACATTATAAGCGTTATGAAAAGCGAGAGCGGTAAGGTAGAAAAAACCGATATAAAGGAATATACCGTCGGAGCACTGGCGGCGGAAATGAATCTCGAAAGTCACGATGAAGCACTCAAGGCGCAGGCGGTTGCGTGCTATACCTATGCGCTTTACTGCAAGGAAAAGGCAAACAAGGACGACTTGAACGGAGCGGATATATCCGACGATTCAAAAACGCATCAAGGCTATCTCAACAATGAGGCAAGAAAGAAAAAATGGGGAGACAAGTATGACAGCTACGAGAAAAAGGCGGAAAGGCTCGTTGATGACGTGCTCGGGAAAAGGATGACTTATGACGGGAAGCCGATTCTTGCGGCATATCATGATATATGCAGCGGCAAAACCGAGAGCGCAAAAACCGTTTGGGGCGAGGATATCGCTTATCTTCAATCGGTCACAAGCGACGGCGACAGGCTTTCGCCCGACTATGAAACAACGATGGGCTATGACAAGGATAAATTCCTTTCCGCAATCAGGATAATCGACGGGGTCGAGCTGCCCGAGAACGCCGAAAAATGGATCGGCAAGACGGATAAAACCGACACGGGATTTGTGCGTTCCGTTGAAATAGGCGGTACAAAGGTTGACGGTAACGATATAAAAAAAGCACTCGGACTGCCGAGCAGAAATTTCACGATAAGCTGCAAGGACGGCAGGTTTACGGTCAAAATCATCGGCAACGGTCACATGGTCGGCATGAGTCAGTACGGAGCGGACTATATGGCTCGTCAGGGCTCGGATTGGCAGGAGATATTGGAGCATTACTATACAGGCATAAAAATCGAGTAAAAATAATAACATTTTCCATGAAAATAATTTGTAAAAACTCTTGCTTTTTTGAAAGAATATGTTACAATAAAGTCAAATCAACCAGCAAGGAGGTAACAACAATGGCTTTTAAGATTACAGACGACTGTATCGCTTGCGGTGCTTGCGAGGCTGAGTGCCCGGTAGGCGCTATTTCCGAAGGCGACGGCAAGTATGAGATCGACGCTGATGCTTGTGCATCCTGCGGCGCTTGTGCCGATGTTTGCCCGGTCGGAGCACCTGTAGAGGAATAATTAAAGCTTTGTGATGTTTAAGCGAAGCGGCTGAAATCATTCCACAATATGATTCGCTTCAAAAAACATAATAAAAGAGCAAAGACGCTGTGCATATCAAAAAGGTATGCACAGCGTTTTCTCTTTTTTGCATCGAAATGCCGAGACGGCAAATATATCCTGTCACTCATAGCACGGCTCAGGGTAAAGCTTTCTCTGTTGCCAACAGGATTTAACGGTACCGGTTCATTAGTTGAGCGGATCCAGCATGAATTACAGTATTATCTCTGCTTAATTATACAATAAGAAATATATAAATTTCCATATTGGAAATTATGCAATTATGGTAAAAAATGTTAGTTCTTATATAAAACTAAATTGCGGCAAAAATATTGTTTTCATGTTGAATTATACAGTAAATATAATTAAATAATTTGAAAATTTATATACAAATAATTGAAAATAAATGTAAGTTAATGAACATTGTTGAAACGCTATAATTATGTATGCTAAAATTCCCATTAAAGTTGGCAAAGTATTTTTTTACGACAGTTTTCACAAATTGACAACTTGAAAAATGTAGTAAATTACCAAGTTTGCCGCAGTATGGGAGGTAAAAGAATGATAAAAAAACTTACCAAATTCGGAAGGAGCACATTGAGCGTAATCCTGTGTCTCACTATGCTTCTGACGACCTTCTGCTTCTTCGATATCGGTTCCGTGATATCGAACGCGATGGTCACCGTAACAGAAAACAACAAGATGAAGGGTTCACTCTCGAGCCAGTTTATGTATGCGCCCGAGATTGCTTATCTCAAGCCCGGCAGCAGTGCGTTTCAGTATTTCAGCAACTATGATCCTGCGACCGGCAAGGCGATAAGCACGAATGACGCAACATCGAGACTTGAATTTGACTACAAGGGCGCAACAGAGATTGCCATCGGCGTCAACAGAGTCTATTACAAGAACGGCGAAAACGATGTTGATTTTTCGGGAACGCTTAAAATCAACAATGTTACTGTTACGCAGAATAAGGTTGCTTATAATGCGACAACTTCAACCTCGTTCAGCTCGATTGCAAGCAGTGCAAGCGGAGCAATTTCCGTTACGCTTAATGCGAGCCAGTGTTCGCTTACGGGCGCAGCAACGGGAACTACATATTACATTCAGTGGGTATTCCGTTACAAGGTTGACGGAGCATACCATTTTGCCTTTATGTATACGGGCGTTTATGTTCCGCTTCTTGATCAGGCAGGTACTTCGACCTCGCAGAGATATATTAAATCAGGATCAAACCCGACCGAGAACCATTCATGGTCATTTATCACGGGTGCTATGAAGTATTCGGGCGGTAACAGAAAGTCTCAGTTCCTCGGTACAACGGCGAACACCCTTTTGGCAGCTCCGCTTGTATCGTTTGTCGGACGTGCGCAGAATGAGAATAACTATACCATTCCCGGCGGCGACGGACAGGCGTTGAACGAAAATAACTTCTCATCTTCTCAGACTCCGTATAATACCTTTGTTTATAACAGAGGCTCAAGAGGAAAAAATGAGCTTTTTTATGATACGACGAGTATCTCTGTTCCATCAAGCTATTCGGGTACGGTTACAGGTGATGTATCTATTACAAATACGGGCGACGGAGTGATCGGATCGGGAATTACCCTCGGAATGGCATACATTGTCGTTGATACCTCCAGATATACAAACTATAATCAGATTCCCTACCTGAGCGCAGGTTATGCACAGTTCTATCATGACCTTGACGGTAACGGTAACAAGCTTAACTCTATCAAGAGCGTTAAGAGATATGACAAGGGCAGTTCAACAAGCATTGCATATGACGGAACAATTTATTGCGATGTTGATACTTCTAACTATACAGACCATGACAGCTATTCTGTTGCAAGGGGTCTTTATAAGTTTAACGGTTCGATTAGAGACGGACTCGTTACCTTTGATACGTGGTTCTATAACGGATATAAGCATGTCTTGGGATATACCGAGAGTATCGGTGTTCACCACTATAACGGCCTTTATACAGAGAAAGTCGATAAGCAGACGCTTCGTACTGTTTATAATGATGCCTCACACTCCCATATTGATTACAAAACATATTCAAGCGGCTATTCGGCATATTATACGGAGCTTAAGTCGGTAGCGGAAACTCTTTGCAATCCGCAGCTTTATTCCAAGACGACTACATCTCTGAGCGGAACGGCTTCGGGTTCGGTTAAGGCGATAGAAACCTCTATCGTTAATTCGACTACGACTGCGGATAATTATGTTTATTTCTATGTTCCCGAGGTAATTTATCTTACACCGGGCAAAACGACATTCCAGCATTATTCGGATATGTCATCGGTATCTTTGAGCAACGGCGTTTGCACACCTACCGTAAACAGTGCTAACAAAGATACAACAGGTAATATATATTTCTATTATAAAAATGCAAGCAAGGTTAAGATCACCCAAAGCGGTGCGTCAAGTGTTTCCTTGAGCGGAGGAAATGTTACTTCCTTTAACTCATATGTGAACACATCGCAGTCTGCCGTTACGACAGCAAACATTTCCGGCGGTTCGGTTTCTTCGGCAGCTTCAACATATATTACATGGACGGCAACGTATGTTGAGGATAACATTGAAAAGACTGTTACGGCTAAATCGTATGTTTACAGTCCGTATGTCGGTTCAGTAGCTGCTGCGGCTCTCGGACGAGACAGTTCAGGTCAGTGTGAATCTGCTACAAGCATTATTTGGGGTATTCATGGTTTAAAAGAAAATGTTTATAAAGGCATGAACATTTATTATGCAACCAGTTCATATACAACTTCTGATCACGGTAATACCAAAAACGGCTACGGCGGAGGATACAACCCAAAACCTATTTTAACTAAACCTACTTACGATACGAACGGTACAGGTTATCGTTGGTTTAACAGAACTGATCCTTATAACAATAAAAAAGTTTACAGCACTGCCTCGGGCTTTGACGGAATGTCATATGTTTACAGAGATTCAAGTAATGGCGGTATGGTTGCCGTATCCGGTATCGGTTCGTTATACGTGGATACAAGCCGTTTTTCGAATTTCGGACAAATACCTAATTTCGCCATGTTTACAAACCATGACTCTGACAGTAATATGTGCAGATATGCCGAGATAATGACAAAGTCTGTTAACTCAAGAACATCAGGCAGCGCTATTAAGCAAACTGTTGTTAAGGGCGATAAAACGACATATTCATCAACAAAACCGCAGGCATATAATATCGGCGGAACAGATCTTTCGAGCTTTCCTACAAGCGGCGTTGCATCATTTATTCTTTATGCTTATTCTAACAATCAGGATAAAAAAGGTGAATGGACAAACGCATATTCAGCGGTAGACGTTTCTGCTTCCGACCGCTCCGGTCTCCGTAAGGCAGTTGAGTATGCCGCAAAGTACAGCTATGCGCTTCAGGCAGAATACTTCAACGGTTCAACACAGTGGACTAATTATACAACCGCTCTTGCCAACGCACAGAATGCACTGACAAAGGTTGACGGAACGGCAGATTTCGGAACGTATAATGTGGATTCAACAAAGCGTTCGGGTCTTGCTAAAACTCTTATGGACGCTGTTGACGTTCTTCTCAATGCAAACAGAGGAACTGCTCCGAGAAACACAAACAACTACACCGCAACACAGAAAAATGTCGGACTTGTTGCAAATTCCAACGGCACTTTCACGGTTGCAGCTATTGCCGAGGCAGCTTCTGACGGCACAGCTTCGATCTCCAAGACCTTTAAGGCATACGATAAGGTTGAGTTCTCTGCCGAGCAGTATGAGGGCTATAAATATGTCGGTTATATAAAAGGCGGAGCATCGTCCAACGGAGACGCCTTCTCCGCAACCGATTATAATAATATGGTTAACAGTACCGATCCTGTTTCCAAGTCAAAGAACGAAACTCTTGTATTCGGCAATGCAAAGAACGTTAATTATTCATATACATTCTATTACATTGTAAATCCCGATGTTCTTTTTGATAATGAGTTTGATTTTGACCAGTGGGCATTGAAGGCTACATTCAGCGGAGCTCACAGCTTCAATATGGCTACCAATACTGCCACAATCACAAACCCGGGAACAAGCACGGATTATTCAACAAGTAATATCAACGGAACAGGTTCATATTACATGAATGTTCTTCCGAACCATACTTACAGAATAAGTATGAAAGTTAAGATGGGCAGCACGGCCGGTACTGTTGATTACATGGCATTTGCCTTTAGAGACGCAAATCGCTCTAATCCGACGGTGGGCACATCACCTTATTATTCAAGACCTTCAATCAGCCTTGCGGCAAATGCCGAGGGAACCTTGACAAGTGAATTTAAGATTCCGTCGGATGCAAGCTATATGACGCTTCGTCTCGGACTCAGAACGGCAAGTATTACCGCTTCATTCAGCGATATCTATATTCAGGATATCACAACTCCGGGCGGATTCAAGGATGATGTTACCGATGCAACACCACATGCAAATCTGAGCTTGATTTCAGGCTCACAAATCGGCAATGTTGCAAGTATATCAAGAACGGGTTACGCTTTTGACGGTTGGTATAATAACCAGGACTCAACCGGCAACGGTACGGGAACGAAATATACTTCGACATCAACTGTCGGAAACAGCAATTTAAGGCTTTATGCAAAGTGGACTGTTGCTCCCGAGCTGATGTTTGATAATGAGTTCCGTTTTGACAATATCACTGCTTCGGATATTGCCTCCGGTGCAAACAATTCAACATACGACATTGATTACGGCTCGAACAAGCTGAGGCTTAATGCAAAAGGCGCCGATGCATACACAGGTCAGTGGTACGGAATTAAATCGGGTGCTTTTGCCGTAACGCCGGGCCATACCTACAGAATAAGGACTACGGTTAAGAACACATCTTCAAGCGCTAAATATGCGACAGTTTATATCTTCTGCTTTGCCGATTCTAATCTTAACAGCACAGACACCAACGGAAACAGAAAGAGTGCAGGCGTTACCGTCGCAAGCGGTGCCGAGTCAACAATTGATTTCTATTATACAGTGCAAACAGGCAGATATTACGGAGCACTTCGCTTTGGAATAAATGATTCTGCCAACGGTGATACGGCCGAATTCAGCAACATCTATGTTCAGGATACTACAAGTCCGGGAGGTGTTGCGGATGACGTCACTCCGGCCGACCCGATAAATAAGGTTAAGCTTCCGGGTGAGAGCGTAGGTTCACTTGCCGATATAGAAAGATCCGGTTATACCTTCACGGGCTGGAACACAGCTAAGAACGGTACGGGTACAACTTATACCGAAAGCACAAAAATGCCTTCAAGCAACACTCAGCTTTGGTCTCAGTGGGATGTAAACAGTTATACCATTACTTTTGCTCCCAACGGCGGAAGCGTAACTCCGACTTCCAAGACCTTCACAATCAATGATTCTATTTCTCTCCCGACGCCGACGAGAACAGGTTACACCTTCTCGGGCTGGAAGGTAACAGAAAAGGCAGATGTAAGCAATTGGACTCTCAATGATGTTTACACAGGCACAAGCATTCCGTCAGGCAAGTATGGTAATGTAACTGTAACTGCTCAGTGGACGGCGAATAAGATTACCGTTAAGTTCAGCGGTAACGGCGCAACAGGCGGCGCAACGGCGGATCAGCAGTTCACCTATGATTCCGCACAGGCTCTCAGAGCAAACGGCTTCACAAGAGCATACACCGTAACGTATAGCGGAAACTTCGCAGGCAAGACTCCGACCCTCGGAGCAACAAGCCAGACCGCAACATATACGTTCAAGAATTGGAACAATGCGGCAGCAGGAAACGGAAGCTATACCTATACCAACGGACAGACGGTAACAAATCCGAACGGTGCAACGAGCGGTACAACGTATCTTTATGCTCAGTGGAACTCGGCTTCTGTCAAGCTTCCGACGGCAACACTTCCGGGATATACATTCCTCGGCTGGTATGATGCTGCAACGGGCGGAAACAAGATAGGCGGAGCAGGCGATAGCTACACACCGACAGCTGCCAAAACGCTCTATGCTCATTGGCAGGCGAACAAGATTAACGTTAAGTTCAGCGGTAACGGCGCAACAGGCGGCGCAACAGCGGATCAGCAGTTCACCTATGATTCCGCACAGGCTCTCAGAGCAAACGGCTTCACAAGAGCATACACCGTAACGTATAGCGGAAACTTCGCAGGCAAGACTCCGACCCTCGGAGCAACAAGCCAGACCGCAACATATACGTTCAAGAATTGGAACAATGCGGCAGCAGGAAACGGAAGCTATACCTATACCAACGGACAGACGGTAACAAATCCGAACGGTGCAACGAGCGGTACAACGTATCTTTATGCTCAGTGGAACTCGGCTTCTGTCAAGCTTCCGACGGCAACACTTCCGGGATATACATTCCTCGGCTGGTATGATGCTGCAACGGGCGGAAACAAGATAGGCGGAGCAGG